>JGI24919J38490_100422_pt1 | contig 21923 bp, 20 predicted proteins | sample LinPFosmplate7_FD_38490 | JGI IMG/M metagenome (IMG submission 38490) | reverse complement strand
TCGAGCTCGGTACCCGGGGATCCCACCTCATTGAAGAGCCAAGACATATAGAAATTCAAATTGTTGGAGATTCTTTTGGGAAAGCATGTCATTTATCTGAAAGAGATTGTTCTGTTCAACGTCGTCACCAGAAGTTAACAGAAGAAACTCCCTCACCTTTTATGACCGATGATTTAAGAAAAAGAATGGGAGATGCCGCAGTAAAAGCTTCTGAATTTATCAAATATGAAGGAGCAGGTACCGTTGAGTTTTTGGTAGATAAGCATCGAAATTTCTATTTTATGGAAATGAATACTCGTATTCAGGTAGAGCATCCAATTACAGAGGAAGTCGTTAATTATGACTTAATTAGAGAGCAAATTTTAGTTGCAGCAGGAGTGCCAATTTCTGGAAAAAATTATTTTCCTCAAATGCATTCTATAGAATGTAGAATCAATGCAGAAGATCCTTTGAATAATTTCAGACCCGCTCCAGGTAAAATAACAACTTTTCATGCTCCAGGAGGTCATGGAGTTCGAATTGATACCCATGTATATGCAGGTTATATGATTCCGCCTAACTATGACTCCATGATCGCGAAGTTAATTACAACAGCTCAAAGTAGGGAAGAAGCAATTAACAAAATGAAACGTGCTTTAGATGAATTTGTGATAGAAGGAATTAAAACAACCATTCCATTTCACAGACAATTAATGGATCATCCAGATTATGTTGCAGGAAACTATACGACGAAATTTATGGAAGATTTTGAAATGAAATAAAATAATAATTTTGTGTTATACAGATAGAAAAAAGAGAATACTTTCGTATTCTCTTTTTTTTTGTAGAAGATTTGATGAAATCAATTGAAAACTAAACGAACAGTCGCTTTTGGTTTTCTTTTTCTACTTCCAAAAAGCGAACAAATACTTGTAAATTTTTGCGCGCCAGGTCGCTTCATCGTCGAGCCGAGGGGAGTGAAGTCACACTATTTTGGGGAAGATTTGGATGTTATAACAAAGAATCATATTCAATTATAACTTTGCAGGCCTCAAGAGTTAAATCAAGACACTTTGGGGGCGTTTTAAGAGACAATCTAATCTACTTGAATAAGACCAAAACTTTTACTCCTTTAGACACTCTGATACTATAGAAATCTTTAAGAGAACTGGTTCTATAACAAAGCTACATAAAGCTTATGAGGCAATCGTCTATCAAAGAAAGTCTTACCTATTTAAGAGGTCTTGAAATAGCAGAACTGAAGGAGGAAGGTATGCCTATGGTTTAGTTATTTAAAATTAATATATATATATATATATATATATATATATATATACAACTAACTAATTTATTAAAATATGAAAAATTTATTTCTATTAATGGCTGTAATATTAGTTACAGCTTGTCAACAAACAGTTGAACAAACAGTTGAGCCAACAGCTGAGACAACAGCTGAGCCAGTAGGCTCATACATCTATAGAATGGAGAGTTTGGGCATACAGTACTGCAGCTCCATCATTTATTGCAGCCAACTGCTCAGTAATGGCAATGGACGGTACAATGCTTAGAGAAGGAACTAACGGTTGGACAGCAATGGCTGCTAACCCTAGAGGTATGTCAGATCCTGAAAATGGTTGGAAAGATGCTCACGAAGCAATGCCAATGGTTGGAGATGGTCCAGCTATGCAATGGGCAATGGCTTACATGGGTGGAAAAACACCAAAAATGGATTCAGACGGATGGGCATGGATGTTACACGGAGATATGGGAGAAGACAACACAAAACATCTTGTATTTAACAAAGAAGATGCTGTGGAAGGAGAATGGATTGAATCTGGAGCACATTTAATGTTATTCCCTAAAGATCCTGCATCTCTAGATGGTCAAACTACAAACTTTAATTCTGGAGCACCATATGTAATTTTTAAAGGAACTGGATATGATCATTTAATGATACCTGTAGAAGGGTATTATGATTATCAAGCTCCCAAATAGACGATACATTAATCAATAAAAAAAAACTCACATAATTATTATGTGAGTTTTTTTATTTCATAATTTTATTAAAATTATTTATATCTGTTGCTAGGGAACTGGAGAAATCTAGTTCCCTTTTTTTATTTTTCGATAATGCATAAGAAAATGTTTTCTTCACATATTTTGATTTAGAAAACATAGCTTTCAAAAAATAATAAAAAAAATTTTTTCAATCTATATTTTTTATTATGTTTGCTTGCTAATGAGTTCATTAACAAGAACGCATTGCCATTATTAAAATGAAATCTTTTTTCATATTCGGGCTCAGAAGGATAAAGAAGTCTACTTCAAAAGCTGCTCTAGGGATAGAGAACCGAATTTTCAGGCTGGCTTCTAAAATTAATATTAAATTTCTTCTGTTGAGGCAAAATAGCTTCGACCCTTCCACTGTATTTATATTTCGTATCTGAATTATTAGAAAGACAGGTTTCTTTTTTTAGAACAAAACTGCATTTTTTTTAATTTTTCAATCACATTCAATGAAAACAAAATACCTTGATCTTATTGATCAAACTTTTAATTTTCCTCAGGAGGAATTTACACTAAATACAAATCAATTAAACTTCCACGGAATTGATTTAATGGCACTTATTCAACAGTTCGGTTCGCCATTGAAATTCACTTATTTACCTAAAATATCTGATAATATAAATAGGGCAAAAGGTTGGTTCGCAGATGCTTTTAAAAAACACAATTACGGCGGTAAATACCATTATTGCTACTGTACAAAAAGCGCTCACTTTAAACACATACTTAATACTGCATTGGAAAACGATATTCATATAGAAACGTCCTCTGCTTTTGATTTAGATATTGTTGTAAATTTAAAAGCAAAAGGTAAAATTACAGATAACACTTACATAATTAGCAATGGTTTTAAGCGCGATCAGTATGTTCAAAATCTTGCTCGGCTACTAAATACTGGGCATAAAAATTGTATTGTAGTTATTGATAATTATGAAGAGATTAAGCTCTTTGACCAAGTAGTTGATGGGAACTATAATGTTGGTATTCGTATAGCTTCAGAGGAAGAACCAAAGTTTGAATTTTATACATCAAGATTGGGAATTGGCTATAAAAATATCATGCCGTTTTACCACAGTGAAATCAAAAACAACCCGAAGGTTACTCTTAAGATGTTACATTTTTTTATAAATACAGGGATACGAGATACTGCGTATTACTGGAATGAGCTTTTGAAATGCATGAAGGTGTATGTACAACTTAAAAAAGAATGCCCAAGCCTAGATAGTTTGAACATTGGAGGTGGTTTTCCTATTAAAAATTCACTAGCATTTGAGTATGATTACTCTTATATGGTTAGTGAAATTATTGGTCAAATTAAACAAGTTTGCAACGAGAACAATATTGATGTACCCAACATATTTACAGAATTTGGGAGTTTTACAGTTGGAGAAAGTGGTGGTGCTCTTTATGAGGTCTTATATCAAAAACAACAGAACGACCGTGAGAAATGGAATATGATAAATTCATCATTTATCACAACTCTTCCAGATTCTTGGGCAATAAACAAGCGATTTGTAATGCTTCCAATAAACCGCTGGGACCAAGAGTATGAGCGCGTATTGTTAGGGGGTCTTACTTGTGATAGTGACGATTATTACAACAGTGAGCAGCACATGAATGCAATTTACTTGCCTAAATATAATAAGGACAAACCATTATATATTGGCTTTTTTAACACAGGTGCTTATCAAGAAACCATAGGTGGTTTTGGAGGCCTTCAACATTGTTTGATTCCTGCCCCAAAACATATTCTTATTGATCGCGACGAGAATGGCAAATTAACCACCTCGGTATTTTCTCAAGAGCAAACCTCAGAACAATTGCTATCTCTTTTAGGATATGATTATAGTATTAATAGTTCACTCGCAGAAGTAAAAAATAAATCGATTTATAAAGTTCAATAGGAAGTGCTAATATCAAATAAAAGAAAATACATAAGATGACAAGAAATACATATGCAGGAATTCCACAAGAATTAAGTGTACTAGGAAATTCAAAGATTGTTTTAATCCCGGTACCTTATGATGGGACTAGTACTTGGCAAAAGGGCGCAGATAAAGGTCCTCAGGCTTTTTTAAGTGCTTCACAGAATATGGAGTTATTCGATATTGAAACACAGACACAAGTATACAAACAAGGTGTTTATCTAGCTGATGCTGTTACACAAAACGGTTCTCCACAGGCTATGGTAGATGCTGTTCATGCTGTAACAAAGAGTTATATATTAAAGAATAAATTTGTCACTATTTTTGGTGGAGAGCACTCCATATCTATCGGGACCATAAGAGCATTTAATGAATGTTTTGATAACTTAACAGTACTCCAACTAGACGCACATGCAGATCTAAGAAAGCATTACCAAGGTTCTAGTTTTAACCATGCTTGTGCGTTATATGAAGCTAGTCAAACTACTAATTTACTTCAGGTAGGGATACGCTCTATGGATATTTCAGAAGTTACTGTTATGGATAAAGAAAATATATTTTTTGCCCACCAATTAACTGAAGATGATTCTTGGATGGATGCTTCTATTGATAAAATGACCGAAAATGTTTTTATCACTATTGATTTGGACGTCTTTGATCCTTCTATTATGCCCAGTACAGGAACCCCAGAGCCAGGAGGCTTATTGTGGTATGAAACCCTTGACTATTTAAAAAAAATATTTAAAGAAAAGAACGTAGTAGGCTTTGATATTGTTGAGTTGTGTCCAAATCAGATTGATAAATCTTCAGATTTTTTAGCAGCAAAGCTTTATTATAAAATGCTCACATATAAATTTCTAAATGAACAAATTGAAGAGAATTTCGACAACTAATATTAAACTACACCAAAAAAACAGTAAAACAATGATTACTAAAGGTCCAATATCTCAATTTATAGAAACTCATTATTTACATTTTAATGCGGCGGCACTTGTGGATGCTGCAAAAGGATATGAAGCACAACTTCACTCAGGCTCAAAAATGCTTGTTTCTCTTGCAGGTGCTATGAGTACTGCAGAAATAGGGATAAGTTTTGCAGAAATGATACGCCAAGATAAAGTCCAAATTATTTCTTGTACTGGCGCCAACCTAGAAGAAGACATTATGAATCTAGTGGCGCATTCTCACTACAAGCGTATACCAAATTATCGTGACCTAACCCCACAAGATGAGTGGGATTTACTTGAAAAAGGATTAAATCGTGTGACAGATACATGTATTCCAGAGGAAGAGGCCTTTAGGCGTTTAGAAAAACATATTGTAAAAATATGGAAAGATGCCCAAGGTAAATCAGAGAGGTTTTTCCCTCACCAGTATATGTATAAACTGCTATTGTCTGGAGTTTTGGAACAATATTATGAAATTGATATCAAAAATTCTTGGATGTATGCTGCTGCACAAAAAAACCTCCCCATTGTTTGTCCAGGCTGGGAAGACAGTACTATGGGAAATATTTTTGCTAGTTATGTTCTTAAAGGTGAACTCAATGCAAATACCGTAAAATCTGGAATAGAGTATATGACGTTTTTAGCAGATTGGTATAAAAATAATTCTGAAAATGGCATTGGTTTTTTTCAAATTGGTGGTGGTATCGCTGGAGATTTTCCAATATGTGTAGTCCCTATGCTATATCAAGACATGGAAGAAAAAGAAACTCCCTTTTGGAGTTATTTCTGCCAGATAAGTGATTCAACTACAAGTTATGGGTCATATAGTGGTGCGGTTCCTAATGAGAAGATCACATGGGGCAAACTAGATATAGATACCCCTAAATTTATTATTGAGAGTGACGCTACAATTGTAGCGCCGCTGATATTTGCTTACTTATTAAATATGTAATTATGGATTCAAGAAAACGTATTATTATAGATTTTAAAAAGTTAACCCCAGATTTATTAGCTATCTTGGTAGAGAAATACCCAGAAGGGTATGATGATCATCATATCATCAAGTTTAAAAACACTAAAAATCATTGGATTGAAGCTGTACAAATAGATACAGATGAAGTAACATATCTAGTTAAAGTGAGTATAAACCTTGCTGTGACTATGGAAAACTATGATGAGGATCAAAGTTTAGATTTTGAGGCTAACGATCCAAGAACTATACAAGATTCAGAACTATAATAATCAAGTAAAATAAAACAGTATGAAAGCACAATTTCACTTAGCATTACCCTGTAAGAGTATAGAAGTTACAAAAATTTTTTACACCTCTATTTTAGGTGCATCTCTAGGAAGATATGCAGATAAATGGGCAGATATTAATTTATATGACAACCAACTAACCTTTACCCAGGCAGGTGATTTTAATTTTAATTTTAAAAACTACAAGTTGGGAGAAAGTGTGTTGCCTTCCTTTCATTTTGGTGTAATTATACCTGTGCAAGTTTGGGGAGACTTGTATACAAAGCTCTTTAAATCTAATCACGAGGTCACTACTGAGGTTACTTTCATGAAAAACAAAATAGGGGAGCACCTTTCCTTTTTTATTAAAGACCCAAATGGTTATATGATAGAATTTAAAAGTTTTAAAACAGAAAATGAAGTATTTTGCACTAGTGTATAAACACAGATTGCTATTTAAATAGCGTTACAATAAATAATTAAATAAAAATAAAAATTGAACAACTTAAAAATTATAGGAAGTGAGGAATGGTGTTCATTTGAATCCTTCAAAATTCCAGCAATCAAGGCTCGTATAGACTCTGGTGCTAAAACATCATCAATTCAAGCAAGTAATATTAAGATTTTTTTAAAACAAACCCAGGAGTGGGTTCGCTTTGAGGTAACCCCACTGCAGGAAAATAAAAGTATTAGTATTAGCTGTGAGGCTAAAATTCATTCCAAAAGAACTATAAAAAGCTCCATAGGTATTTCAGAGCAACGACTCGTTATCAAAACTCCTATTACATTTGGCGAGGATACTTTTGAAATTGAACTTACACTTGCAAATCGAGATGCTATGGAGTTTAGAATGTTATTAGGAAGAGAAGCGCTATCTAATCGTTACCTAGTAAACCCGTCAACTAGCTATCTTTTTCCTAAATATACTAAGGAAGAATTGGATATAAAGTATGCATCATTTAAAACCCAAAAAACAAAATTAAAAATTGCGCTTTTAGCAAGTAACCCTGATTTATTTAGCAATAAACGTCTATTACAGGCTGGGCGCTCTAGAGGTCATGAAATGGTGTTTCTCAATGTGCAACAGGCGTACATGAAGTTTGATGCCACAGAGCCGCAAATACGTTACAGGGGTGGTAATGTTATAGATGAATTTGATGCCATTATACCTCGTATTAAGCCCTCAGTTACTTTTTATGCCTGCGCTTTAATACGTCAGTTTGATGCAATGAATACTTACTGTTTAAACTCTGCAGATGCTATAACACAATCTAGAGACAAGCTTTTGGCTACCCAATTATTTGCAAAGCACGATATACATATTCCTATTACCGGATTTGCAAATTCTCCGCTAGATACTAAAGATCTTATAAAGATGGTAAATGGTGCACCCCTTATCATAAAGTTATTAGAAAGTACCCAGGGGAAAGGTGTTGTTTTGGCAGAAACCACAAAGGCTGCAGAGAGTGTGATCAATGCTTTTAAGAGTGTAAAGACTAATATTTTAGTGCAAGAATTTATCAAAGAAGCAAATGGTCAAGATATTCGTTGTTTTGTAGTCAATGGTAAAGTGGTTGCTTCTATGCAGCGTCAAGCAGAAAAAGGCGAGTTTAGAGCAAATATTCATCAGGGAGGTAGTGCATCGAGTATAAAAATTACCCCAAAAGAGAGAAAATTAGCAATTAAAGCTGCTAAAATATTAGACCTACCTGTTGCGGGTGTAGATATTATTAGATCTAATAAAGGCCCTTTACTGTTGGAAGTGAATTCATCTCCAGGGTTAGAGGCAATAGAGTCTGCAACGGGTCTAGATATTGCAAATATTATGATTGAAGCAATTGAGAAGAAATTAAAATTCAAATAATATAAATATGATTACACCCTTAGTTTTTAAACTTGCAGAAATGTGAGAATCTTATCCAAAAAATTATTCCCTAAAATAAAATTTATTTTAGGGAATAATGCCGTGGAGACGCCGAGAATCGAACTCGGGTCCAAACAAGCAGCCAAAAAGATTTCTACATACTTAGTTCTTTCTTAATTTTCGACTAAAAGCTGATTAAGAACAATCCATTTTTAGCTTACCTTCTTTAGTTTCAAAAACCCGTCAAAGTTCCAGGTTTTCTATATTTACTTTTACGATGCCCAAAAGTGAAACGCCGTAAATCAGGGCTTTTCGTGGACATAAAGCTTTCCCGCCTTGCGGGACTAGGCTAATCCTACTATAATTCGGATTATGCAGCTAAAGCGTAGTTATCTTCGCCGTTTAAAAAGTTGAAATCAGTTTTACAAGTATTATTTCATGCCTTGGTATGCTTACTAATCCACTGTCCTTGCTGTCAAAACCAGTCGTCCCCTTATTCTGAATTTATTTCAGAACCTCGTTCTAATGAATAAGACGACAAAAGTATGAAAATGAAACCGATTAATCATTTGCGCATCCTATCTAAATGCGCTAATTTTGATAAAAAATTAATTTGATGAGATTTGGAATTATAAAAGAGCGCAAAAACCCTCCAGACAGAAGAGTTGTTTTTTCTCCCCTAAAATTAAAAGAACTCAAAGAAAAATTTTCTGAAGCAATTATAAAAGTGGAGCCTTCAGCTATTAGAATTTTTTCTGATGATGCGTATCAAAAAAATGGGATTGAAGTTACCGAAAACATGACCGATTGCGATGTGCTTTTTGGTGTAAAAGAAGTACCAATTGAAAATTTAATTCCGAATAAAAAATATTTCTTTTTTAGTCACACAATTAAAAAACAACCTTACAATCGTAAATTAATTCAGGCTGTTCTTTCCAAAAACATAGAATTATATGATCATGAAACGATTGTCAAAGAAAACGGCATGCGCTTAATAGGTTTTGGACGTTATGCCGGAATTGTTGGAGCCTATAATGGTTTTAGAGCAATTGGTTTAAAAAAAAATACTTTTAATCTGCCAAAAGCAGCAACCTTGGCTGGTCAGCAAGAATTGATATCAGAATTGAAGAATATTGAGTTACCAAACATTAAAATTCTTTTGACTGGAAATGGAAAAGTTGCTTATGGTGCTAAAGAAATGTTGGATGCAATGAAAATTACGCAAGTTTCAGTAGTAGAGTACCTTCACAATTCATTTGAAGAATCCGTATATTGTTTGGTAGATGTTTTGGATTATAACAAACGCAAAGATCATCAGGTACTCGATAATATTGATTTTTACAAGCATCCAGAAAATTATGAATCTGATTTTATGCGTTTTGCTACGGTAACCGATTTTTTTATTGCGGGACATTTTTATGGGAATGGAGCTCCTTATCTTTTTACAAGAGAAGATGCAAAATCTAAGGAATTTAAGATACAATATGTGGCTGATATTTCTTGTGATGTAAATGGACCTGTTGCCTCTACAATAAGAGCCTCTACAATAGCATCGCCTCTATATGGTTATCATCCCGCAACCGAATCTGAAGTAGATTATAAAGATAAAGAAGCGATAGTCGTGATGGCGGTAGATAATTTACCCTGTGAATTGCCAAAAGATGCTAGTGAGGGTTTTGGAGAGTTGTTTTTAAAGAATGTAATCCCTGCTTTTTTTAACAATGATGAAGAGGGTGTTTTGCAACGTGCAAAAATGACAGAAAAAGGAAAGCTAACCAAACGTTTTTCTTATTTACAAGCCTATGTTGATGGGAAAGAATAAATGACTGGGGACCAACAATTTTTAATAGACTTGGCTAAAATGAAAATGCCTTTTGGAAAATATAAAGGTCGTTATCTAATTGATTTGCCTGAACACTACATTGTTTGGTATAAAACGAAGGGTTTTCCGAATGGAAAATTAGGGAAACAAATGGAGTTGGTGTATGAGCTTCAACTAAACGGGCTTGAAGAGATGATCAGAGAATTAAGGAAGAGATACTAGTATCTTACAGCAACACCGTATGTTATATGAGCGATTCCTATGATAGAAAGAGACGCATGCCAATAACTTGGAATCAAGAAACAAATAACTGCTAAAAGAATACTTACACCTGACAATACCAACAAGTTTTTACGTTGTTTATTCATGGATAGTGCTAATAAAGCTCCGTAAAGAATTAGAAAAACTGGAGTGAGGTAATCTATGAAACCCAAATTCATGAGTGTTGTTAAGACCAAAAAAATCACTGTAAATTTAAGAACATAGTTGCGAGATGCTATTTTAGTTTCTGTATTCCAAAGTTTGTATTCAAACTTTTTAGCAGTTCTTTTCCCTCCAAAAAATAAAGCCAAAGAAGAAAACAGAAAAACAAAAAAAATGAGTGTAAAGATTACTATTTCTATAATTTGAGGAGAAAGCATGCCCATTGGGTTGTCATCGATTAGAAAGCCTTCTATTATCGAATTAATAATAGATCCCGCAATAAAGAAATACAATCCAATTAGAATACTTGTCAATCCTTTTAAAGTGAAGTTACTTTCAAGAGTATCATGCATGTCTTTGGTATTTAGTTGCTAAGATATAAAAATCAAACCTATAAGTTTGTAATCGTTTTTCTGATGGCTACTAAATTCGTTAACAGCGCTTCCAAGTTATCCAAATGCAACATGTTAGCACCATCACTTTTTGCATTGGCAGGATCAAAATGAGTTTCTATAAACAGGCCATCTACGTTATTTACAATTCCAGCTCTTGCTATAGTTTCAATCATTTCTGGCCTTCCTCCAGTTACACCAGCAGTTTGATTGGGTTGTTGAAGTGAGTGAGTAACATCTAAAATTGTTGGAGCAAATGCTCGCATTTCTGGGATTCCTCTAAAATCTACAATCATATCTTGGTATCCAAACATGGTTCCTCGATCTGTGATCCAAGCTTTTTGAGAGCCTGCATCTTTTACTTTTTGAACTGCGTGTTTCATTGCGCCAGGACTCATAAATTGTCCTTTTTTTAAGTTCACAATTTTTCCAGTTTTTGCTGCTGCAACAACTAGATCTGTTTGGCGAACTAAGAAGGCAGGAATCTGTAAAACATCTACATATTGAGCCGCTTTTGCTGCATCTGATACTTCATGAATATCTGTCACAGTTGGTACTCCAAAAGTTTCGGAAACTTTACGTAAAATTTTCAATGCCTTTTCATCTCCAATTCCTGTAAAACTGTCAATTCTACTCCTGTTCGCTTTTTTGAAACTCCCCTTAAAAATAAATGGAATTTCTAATTTATCAGTAATTTTAATTACTTTTTCGGCGATTCTTAGTGCCATTTCTTCACTTTCTATGGCACAAGGACCAGCAAGTAAAAAAAAATTATTAGCGTCCGTGTGTTTTATGTTTGGAATTTCAGAGAGTATCATTCGTTAAAATTTTTGTCAAAAATACGAAATTAAATTAGCTATATTTAACCTTTTAAAATCTAATGTGAATGAAAATAAAAGTGACACTGATTATGTTATTAATGGCTTTGATTTCCTGCCATAATAAGAAAAAAGTAGTATCGAAAGTAGTCTTTTCCAATGAATACAAAATAGATTCAAATACGGTAAAAAAGCATTTATATACCTTAGCTTCTGATAAAATGGAGGGGAGAAGGACTGGAACTGCTGGTATAGAAAAAGCGGCAGTTTATATAGAAAAAGAATTTAAACGAATAGGTCTAACTACTTTCAAAGATTTAAAAACATTCAGACAACCCTTTACTTTTAAAAATAGAAGTACTGAAAAAGAGATTACGGCAAGTAATATCATTGGTGTTCTAGAAGGAAAAAGCAATAAAAATGAATTTGTGATTTTTTCTGCACATTATGATCACTTGGGAATTCTAAAAAAAGCGGAACAAGTTGATAGCATATATAATGGAGCAAATGACGATGCTTCAGGGGTAACAGGCGTATTAGCACTCGCTGAATATTTTAAAAATAAAAATTTTAACGAGCGCACCCTGGTTTTTATTGCCTTTGCAGGGGAGGAAATGGGGTTAAAGGGCTCTTCACATTTTGGTAAAGAAATTGATGCTAAAAAATTTGTGGCTGGAATCAACTTAGAAATGATTGGTAAAAACCCAATTTCCGGACCAAATACAGCTTGGTTGACTGGTTTTGAACGTTCTGATTTTGGCAAAATTATTCAGCGAAATCTAAAAGGATCACACTATCAGTTATTTCCAGATCCGTATCCTAAATTTAATCTATTTTTTAGATCAGACAACGCTTCTTTGGCGCGTTTGGGGGTACCTTCTCACACTTTTTCAACAACACCAATTGATGTTGACAAGGATTATCATCAAGTATCTGATGAGGCAGGGACTTTGAATATGACAGTCATTACTCAAACCATCCAAGCTGTTGCGAAGGGAACCGAAAGTATTGTCAAGGGAACCGATACTCCTACAAGAGTTGTTTTGGAATAAAAATAGTTCCCTGTTTTTTATTGGAGTTTCGCTTTAAAGACAATTCATATTTTACAAAGCTTTTGTATTTTTACCTTTTATAAAAATTCTTTTGATGAATATACATTTTATTGCCATTGGCGGAAGCGCAATGCACAACTTAGCAATTGCCCTTCACCAAAAAGGTTACCAAGTTTCAGGTAGTGATGATACCATCCATGATCCCTCCAAATCTCGTTTAGAAAAGTATGGTTTGTTACCTTTTGAGTTTGGTTGGTTTCCAGAAAAGATTTCCTCAAATTTAGAGGTAATTATTCTTGGTATGCACGCAAAAAAAGACAATCCTGAATTGTTAAAAGCTCAAGAATTAGGATTAAAAATTTATTCCTATCCTGAATTTTTATATGAACAGTCTAAAGACAAAACTCGAGTTGTTATTGGAGGTTCACATGGTAAAACGACGATTACTTCCATGATTTTACATGTGTTGAATTATCACGAAAAAGAGGTGGATTATATGGTTGGAGCTCAATTAGAAGGATTTGAAACCATGGTACATTTAACAGAAGAAAATGATTTTATCGTTTTAGAGGGTGACGAATATTTGAGTTCCCCCATAGATCGACGACCTAAGTTTCATTTATACAAGCCAAATATTGCTTTATTGAGTGGAATAGCCTGGGATCATATCAATGTTTTTCCAACTTTTGAAAATTATATAGAGCAGTTTAAAATTTTTACGGATTCTATGATCCATGGAGGAAGTATGATGTATAACGAGGAAGATACAATTGTAAAAGAGGTCGTAGAATTATCTGAAAATCACATTAAGAAATATCCTTATGCAACTCCAAATCATTTTATTGAAAATGGCATTACATTTTTGGAGACAACAGCAGGAGATTTACCCCTAGAAATTTTCGGAAAACACAACTTGCAAAACCTTGCCGGCGCAAAATGGATCTGTCAACACATGGGAATTGATGAAGATGGTTTTTATGAAGCAATTGGAAGTTTTAGTGGCGCAAGTAAGCGTTTAGAAAAAATTGCAGAAACGAATGCTTCAGTAATTTTTAAAGATTTTGCACATTCACCCAGTAAAGTAGCAGCAACCACGAAAGCAGTCAAAGAACAGTATGCTGAGAGAACCGTATTGGCTTGTTTAGAATTGCATACCTATTCTAGTTTGAATGCAGACTTCTTATCAGAATACAAAAACTCGTTAAAATCTGCTGATACGGCAGTTGTTTTTTATTCTCCAAAAGCAGTAAAAATAAAACAACTAGAAGCTGTTACATCGCAACAAATTGCGGAGGCTTTTCAACGAGATGATTTGATAATTTACACGAACCCACAAGAGTTTAAAGATTTTTTATTCCGTCAAAAATTAGACAAAGTAGCGCTTGTTTTGATGAGTTCTGGAAATTATGGAGGATTGGATTTTGAAGAAGTTAAGAGCTTGCTTTAGTTTTTTACATGATAGTATCGTTGTCCTTCATTTATTATTTTTAAACCACTATACTTAGGTATTGTCTAGTGCATTAGGATTGAATCTCTTTTGGAGAGAAACCTGGTTGATTTATTCACCATCGTAGGTTTTTTTTGAAAAAACAGATTTATGGTTTGAGAAATAAACAAGAACTCGCTGGTCTTCCTTTGATTTTTTAGATTCAATAAACCTGTCTATGTCCAAAATTTTGAATAATTTATTGTTGAGACTATTGATTGTATCTAGCTTAATCTTATTGTTTTGAGGATAACTGAGATGGGGGTTTTCAACCACATCGTATATTTTTTGAGAGAAAACTTCTTGATTTGAGAGGATAAGATTCATGATTGCATTTTCATTATCCTTGAGAAGATAATCTACTCCTTTATACCTGAGTCCAAGCTTAGATGTTTGTGGCATTTGATTTTGTTTGTATCGCATAAAAAAGATTCCACAGACAATTATAAACAGCGCAAAAATTCCAGCATTGTACAAACCAGTATACAATTCATTAGGAGTCGTATAAATATACTGTTGATTAGTTTGAATTCTTGGTAAAATGAGCCCAGAAACAGGATAATTGATAGTACGACCATTTTTAAAACTGTAAAGAGTGTCATTTAACACAAATGCTGATTTGTTAAAAATACTGATACTTAAGTTTTTTCTTTCTAAAGGTTCAAATGAATTTGTTTTGAAATCTACTAACTGGGTTTTATCATTGAGAGTGTTTACGATAATTTTTTCACCATGTTTTATGTAATTGACAAAAAAGGGAAGATTTGATATTCCAAGATTTGTCCATTTTTTTGTCAAAAAGTTAAACTTCCAAATTTCCTTGTTTTCTTCAAAGCTAAAGCCATCAAAAAGGTTCATTATTTTACCATTAGTAACAAAATAATCTTCGTCAATTAAAATTCCTTTGTGATCATACAATCCAGGAGCCAATAGCGTTCCTTTGGTTGGGTAAAATTCCCATTCCTTTGTTTTTTCATTGAAATAGTTGAAAAAATTTCTTGTACTCCAGAAGCCATAACCTCCAAATTTAAAAATGGTGTCATTTTTTTTAAATACGTGACTCCCAAATGACATCTTGTGATCAAATGAGTTGTCAATTCGTTTTAGGGTGTCATTTATGGATTCATACACCATTCCACTTGATTTGTTTACAATTCTTGTGGTATTGTTTTTCCATTTAAACAATTTAAAATCTTTATCTAAAGAATATTCCTTTCCAAAAATATTATTAGGAACATAAAAATCATCTATAATTTGATTTTTAATAGTTACAATGCTTATATTATTATCGTTTTGAACAAAAAAGACATCCTTATCACTAGAAAAACAGATTCCATCATCAAGACTCAACAAGAATTGTGGAATCAATACCATAATAATAAATAACGACCTGCTTTTTTTTAATATCATAAACCCTAGATGTAATATTGTTTGTGTTAAAAGATAGTATTACAATAATAATATTAATATAATAATATCTATTAAACAACTTTTTTGGACTTTTTTATTCCCTTGTTTTACGTTGCTTTGAAACATTCCCTTTGTTTAATTGGGGTTTCATCGAATTTATTTTTTAGTGTTTTTTTACTTCTTTAGAAATAGAATAACAACAAAACGTAATTTTAGGAGTAACTGAAAATTGAAGGTTACACTGAATTGTTACTTTTTGAGCATGAATCGCTTTTGAATTGCTTTTTTAAGCACACTCGGGTAATATTCTTTTAAATCTGAAAACAGCGATGGACCTGTATCATAACTTCGTGCAATACTGTTTCCAAAATAGTTGTAGTTAAGTTTGAAATTGTCAGCAAGTCTTGCTCGTATTTTTTTAGGTTTCATGTACTTTTTTTGAGGTAATGTTGCAATAAATCCAAAACCTCCTACATCCCCTAAGTTTGTTTTTTTGTAAAATAAGTGTACAAATTTTTCTTCAAATTGTCTGGAAACTGAAAAATGGTATCCCAAGTCATTTTGCATAAATGTCCCGTAATTTAATCGAATGTCAACATCGTGTTTTCTCCACCTGTAGTTTAATGTTGCATTGTAAAAAGATTGCTGATTTGAGTTGTAAATAGGAATCACTTCTTCGTCGAGATAAGAATAACGCGTCATCCCGTAATTAAATGAAACATGAAAAGCCTCTTCCTGTAACAGTTTGTCGAATCGAATGTTGTATCCGAACCTATTGAACTGAAAGTACCCCAAAGATGCATTGATGAAACCATTATAAGGCAACTTAAAATCCTGTGAAAGCACCACCATGTATGGTCGTGAATAAAATTGATTATTCAAATCATTGATGATTACCATCTGATAGGATGCATTTAACTGAGTTCCATGTCCAAACACTGTTTGCATATTTGGTCTGGCGTATAGTTTTTCTTTCACTCCATTATCAAAATTTCCAAGCTGATAGTCTAAATGAAATCCCAGTTGAAAATCAAATTTGTAAAAGGAATTGTTGTAGGGCCTATATTCTTTATACACTGATTCCAATTTTGCTACATTTAAAGAGGCGTATATCGATTTTGTATCTGTTTCAGAGTAGTTTTTATTCTGAATTGAAGAAAGCACCTTAAATGGAATGTTAAAATACACTACGGGAAGACCTGTGTTATAAATTAACAAGTGAGTTGGTTGATTGACCACAAGGTTCGATTCAGAAAGTATTTTAAGCACCTCTTCTAGCGCATCTCCTTCAAAACGATATCGGTTATTTTCATACCCAACATAAAGTTCGTCATTCTTTGTAAACACACGAACATTTTCATACCCAAGGGAAACCATTTTTTTAGCCAACTCCTCTTGAGCTACAAATGAAGTGGTGAATATTAAGAATAAAAAACCAATAAAACGTATTACCATATCTGATATTTGTAAGCGATCATGGCGGCTGGTTTGTTGAGATCCCATAATCCAGCTTTCAAGACGAACCTATTAAAAAATGTATGTGAAAGCCCTAAGTGTATGTTTTTTGAGTCATATTCCATGGACAATGAAGTATTAGGTAAGTTTTTATGTGAGATTTCAGCACCTCCAAAAAGCCCTAAAAAATCGTATCGGTACAAACTTAACACATCGGAACCATATCCTATTGTTGGTTTGAATTGAAATTGATTCAGGTAAAAAGATTTTGTTAAAACTAGGTAACTCCCTCCATAATTTACACAACTTTCACATGATAAACCAAGGTAACTTGTAAAATCTTGCGCACCAATGGTGATGCTAGGTGCGTATTTTGTTTCTTTCAAAAGGCGAACACGAAAAGCAAACATTCGATCTGGAAAGTATTTTGTTTCAAAATTAACAGCTAAGTTAAGTTCATGTGAATATCGAAACATGATTTCTACTGAAGGAAGTACGGTAACTGTCACAAAGGTAGGCATCCCAGGGTTTCCTTTCGATCCTTGTCTTTGAAAATATCCTTCAGGTATGTAGGAGGCACCTAATACCAAGGTTCTGTCAGGGTGCATTTCTGCAGTTGGAATAAAAAATAACCCCTGAGTTCCAGTTATAGATTGTGCATTGGCAAAAAAACCAGAAAAGAAAATAAGAAATAGATATTGTTTCATTTCAATTGTAAATGACAAAAGTACTAGTATAAATGATATACTAGTACTTTTTAAACTTTTTTTGTTGTTTTTAGTGTCTTACGATCGTGTGAACACGAGAGCTTTTGTCATTTTTTAACTTTAAAAGATATACGTTGCTCTTTAAGTTGCTAATGTCAATGCTACTTTCTGAGGGAGAAACAGAAGTTTTAAGAATTTCTCTTCCCATTACATCATAGATTCTTGCTTCTAATGTTTCGTTAAGACCTGAAATTAAAACTCTATTTCCTGTTGTAGGGTTCGGATATATTTTTAACTCTGGGCTGTTTTCAAAGTTTCCCAAAGATAGTGAACTATTTATTGCAAATGAAGGGGTGATTGCTTCTGCCGGTACTAAGTTAGAATCCTCACTCAAGAATCCTGCTGCATCATCTATAGAAACCAATTTATTTTCATTAGAGAGCTTGAAAAATTTCACATACTCTCCGTCTGATGTTGGCTTAAATGCACCAGATGCGTCTGAATATATTAACATTGTTTTATTATCATCAGACATGGTTACGGTCCATAATTTTCCTGAATTAATGGTCAATTGTGGTCCAGAATTGACCCCTCCGTAAAGAGTTTGCCAAGACGATACATTGTCTACTGAACTTGTCGTAATTTCGTTTTCGAAAGTTAATAAAAGTGATGCTAAATAAATATTTGCTTCTGTTTTGTAGTAGATTTCATTACCATCTATCCCAATTGAAACTTGTTGAGCTGATATACTAGAGGTAATGCAAATAGCGAATAATAAGGTGTATATTTTTTTCATATTTTTATTTATTTAATAGTTAAATTGTAACCATCTATTCCAACCATGTAAGAGGCTAGGTATACTAAATCTACAGTATTCACTATTCCATCTTGATTTACGTCAAAAACGTTATTAAAAGTATCTGGAATTTCATATCCAGTTATTCCAACAGCATTGGAAGCTAGAAATACCAAATCAACCGCAGACACAGATCCATCTCCATTCATGTCTCCAAGCCCTATAACATCAATATCTATTGTTGTTTGATTGGTTGTGAAAATGGCGTCAGTAAATTTTATCCCTAAAGTATCTGAACCAAAGAATTTTTTATTTGGTGAATACAATAAGTTACCTGTTTCTAGTGATACGGTCCCTGAATCTAAAGCTTTAGTTGTGTTTAAAGATATCTGATCACCATCTGGATCTGAAATTGATACAAGTATATAGTCTTCAGTATTGAATCCAATTTTGACTGCAAAATCAGCAATGTTTGATGGTGGTTGGTTGTAATCCAATATTGTGATCGATAGGTTCTTTTCGGTTGTTGCGTCTGAAGAACCATCTCCAGAACCTGAATCATGAGAACCATCTCCAGAACCTGAGTCGTGAGAACCGTCTCCAGAACCTGAGTCGTGAGAACCATCTCCAGAACCTGAGTCGTGAGAACCGTCTCCAGAACCTGAGTCGTGAGAACCGTCTCCAGAACCTGAATCATGAGAACCATCTCCAGAACCTGAATCATGAGAACCATCTCCAGAACCTGAATCATGAGAACCATCTCCAGAACCTGAATCATGAGAACCATCTCCAGAACCTGAGTCGTGAGAACCGTCTCCAGAACCTGAATCATGAGAACCGTCTCCAGAACCTGAGTCGTGAGAACCGTCTCCAGAACCTGAGTCATGAGAACCGTCTCCAGAACCTGAATCGTGTGATGAAGTTGTTGTTGCAGTCATTGTTACATTCATTGACACATCACCATCAACGATATTATCATTAATTGATGTGAATGTAAATGATTGTGCTACATTCCAGTTTGATGATGTAAAAGTCAAAGTACTGGGACTAACACTAAACTCTGTTTGATCAGTGTATACTGGAGTCACCACAACATCGTTGGTTGGTTGTGAAACCATTGTTATGGAAATACTTTCAGAAATATTTGTCAAAGGTCGGTCGTTTTCAGAAATGACAATATTTGTTACAGAGAGATTAAAATCCGGTGTTTGAGCATAAGTTGTTGCTGTAAATAACATTGAAAGCAGCATAACATATGTTGCGTAATTTTTTTTCATGGGTTGTTTGGTTTGGTCTAACAATAATTACCAAAAGTATGCAATTGTATTTAAATTCAAATAAATATAGTATAATATTTACATAAGATTATCTTAATACTAAATTTTAAAAAAAATAACAGCTATTAAATATTAAGGTCTTAAATTTATTATAAATCTAATCACTAACCATGAAGAATCCTTTTTTAAAAATTGTATCACTTTTAATTATTTTCATCAATTCAACACTAGTTTTTGGAATAAATCCTTTACTTGTTTCTGAAAATTTGGAATTAAATTCTACAAAATTATTCAATATAAATGAAGTCTCAATTGAAAAAGATGTTGAAGATCCAACATTTGCTGTTTCTGTGGAAAATGATGCTCTCGACGAAGGAGATGCTCAAACGATTACCGTTACATTGTCAAATGCGAGTGAGAATGTGTCCAAATTTAAAGTCAAAAATGCATTATCTACAATTACCAATGATGACTTTAGGGTAAGTTTAGGAGGTGAAGTGAAATTTGAAAAAAAGTGGTCAGATGATCCTGAAAATGAATTGTATCAGGATAAAATTAATCAATACACATGGCTTTCTAGAGGTACGCAGGGGCCTTTTATGAATAAAAGCTCTAATAATTTATTCTATCAATCTAATTATACAAGATCAGGTCCAACCGGAGTTACATTTGCATTGGGAACATATGGAAACCTAGATCAACTAATCTTCAGAAATTGGCAGGGTTTGAGAAATCAAAATCAACACCCTAAAACCAACACTAACCAAAATTACGTGATGAAGGTGGTTAGTAATGTTGACGCTGATGGTGTTTTCTCTTACGATTACTACAATATTATTTTTACCTACTGGGATGAAAATGGAAGAAGAGACGATTACAGTCCAGAGAACCCACGTCCCGGAACTTCTTACAAATATTCAAGAAGCGAATATCCACTGAACACAGATGCAGAGGGTTACAGTTCTTTTGAAATAGCAGCAGGTGAAACTGAATTTCAATTTACCATAAACACAATAGTTGATTCTGTGGTAGAAGGATTGGATAATTATTCTTTTTCTATTGTTGGTGCTGCCAATGTGGAATTGGTTGAAAAAACAGCAGATTTTACTGTAAATGATCAAACGGAAGTTGCGGTTGCTTTTTCTGCAGCAGAGGTTAATGAGGGTGAGAGTATTGACGTAACAGCAACCATAGCTGAAGCCAAACCTTACGATACAGAAGTTTTTATTAATTTAACAGGTGAGGCGGTCTCATCATTAGATTATTCACTCACTTTGGCTAGCAATACTGTTTTTGATTATGTAGTAGGTGGTCCTAGTGACACCAATGCAATCAAATTTGAAAATCGATCAATTGATTATGCTCAAGACTCAAAGTACAATTTGTATTTGTTAGATCAAGATCAAAAAATATTTAAGGTAACTCCTGACGGGGTTAGAACTGCTTTGTCAACTAGCGCTTCAGATCTTAAAAATATCCTTATTAAAAATGATTATTTATACCTGTTGTACCGATCAAAAGTTTCCAGACAATATGTAGGTGAAGATGCTAGCATCAGCAGTGATTTAGAAGATCTTATTCTTAACGGTCAGGGGCAATTAATAAATCAATTTAACAACGATTGGGAATCTGCTTTTCATGTAGATGACAATCTTAATATTTATGTGTCAGATATAAACAACCATAGGGTCGTAAAATACGCCTATGGAGCCTATGATCAGGATCCTGTTTTGATTGCTGGAGACGAAAATGGTAGCAGTGGTAATGCATTGAACTTGTTATATCAACCAAGAGGAATGGTGGTGGCCAGTGATGGAACTGTATACGTAGCAGATTGGCAGAATAATCGAGTGATGAAGTTCACAGAAGGAACCGCTGAAGGAGAGGTAATTCTAGATCAACGGGTAAGAGGTGGTCTTTATCTAGACAATAACGATGCCTTGTACCTAGTTATTTGGGATGGTGGATACATCTACAAAAAAGAACCAGGAAAAACTATAGAACAACTTACAACTGATAATTTAAGTTCCCCTTCAGGTTTATTGGTAGATAGTTCGGGTGGAGTATATGTCTACGATAGAGGAAATAATAGAATTGTTTATTATGCCAAAGGTCAAACAAACAGTCCTAAAGTTATCTCTGGAGATTTTAATTTAGGAAGTGATTCTTATTACGGAGGGGCTCAACTTCAATTCGATCAAAATAACAATCTTTTGTTTTACAAAAGAGGAGATGGAATACAGAATTCTATTCTGAGATTTAATTTG
>JGI24919J38490_100169_pt1 | contig 22250 bp, 26 predicted proteins | sample LinPFosmplate7_FD_38490 | JGI IMG/M metagenome (IMG submission 38490) | reverse complement strand
GATTAAGGCCCCTGCTGGTATGTCGGAGGTGGAGTTTGCAAAAGCGACCTTGAATCGTTTGCAGACTGTGTCCTTTGCCAACAACCGTGAATACTGCGGCTATATTTTGCGCGCGCCTGACGGCACGTTGGCCGCGACACCTGCCAGCAAGGGTAAGGTCAGCAGCTGCCGTGGTACGGAGGCACCTGAGGAATATTTGGTTGTTGCCTCTTACCATACGCACGGCGCTTTTGAGTATGACACACCAGCGGAGTTCCCTTCGGTTGGTGATGTTGAGGCGGATGAGGCCGAAGGCGTTGACGGTTATATCTCAACCCCTGGCGGGCGGTTTTGGTATGTGGATGGGGCGGAGCTGGAGGTCAGCCAGATTTGTGGCGTAGGCTGCATGGCTCAAGATCCGAATTTTGAGGCCGAGTTAGATGGGCGCATTGAGGTTAGCTATTCCTTGGAGAAATTGCGCGGTTTGTAACCGCTGATCTCAAAGCCACTCTCTCTTTAGATACTTTTCGGCCATCTTCGGATTGTTCTACTTGTGCGTTACGAAAGAAGCGTGGCAGGGAAGATCAATCGATGGTTGTAAAGCCAACGGAATCGGATTGTCTTGTACCCGTACTGGAGCACGCAGAGTGGCATCTACTGAAGTATTGACCCGAGTTGCCCTTCAATCGGATTTACCATTTGTTTTGGAGATGATCCACGGCCTTGCCGAACATCATGGCGATGGCAGCACCGTTTCCTTAGAGCAATTAGAGGTAGAGGCGCATGACTGGCATCACTTGCTGGTTGCGACCATCGACGAAAAGGTCGTCGCCTACGCCTCACTCATGCCAGTTGGCCAGTTGCAATTTGGGGTGCGCGGCATGGATATGCATCACTTGTTCGTCGACAAAGAGCATCGCGGCGCTGGTGTTGGCCGTGCCTTGATCAATGCATCGCTTGAGTTGTCCAAGCAGTTGTCGTGCAAATACATGACAGTGGGCACCCATCCCGACAACACTGCTGCAGGAGAAGTGTATCTGGCAGCGGGTTTTGAACGGTTGCCCAATGCGCCACGTTTTCGGATTGGCATTGATGGATAGGGGTAGGGTGGCTTAAGCAGCCAGCCCTTTTGAACCTAGATCAAGGAACTTTTGACGGCGATCTTTTATCAACGCTTTGGCGTCTTTACCGCTTAGTTCTTTAAGCATGCTTGAGATTTCAGCGCTCACAGCTTCGATCGTTGCGGACCAATCGCGATGCGCGCCGCCCAATGGTTCTGGAATGATGCGATCTGTCACGCCCAATTGCTTGAGGTCCTGAGCCGTGAGGCGCAGCGCTTCTGCAGCTTCGCGCATTTTCTCGGCGTCTTTCCACAAAATCGAGGCACAGCCTTCTGGGCTGATGACAGAGTAGATAGAGTGTTCAAGCATCGCAACGCGGTTGGCTGTTGCAAATGCAACCGCTCCGCCGGAACCGCCTTCACCGATGATCACGCTGATCAAAGGGACGCCGATTTGCAGGCATTTTTCTGTTGCGCGGGCGATGGCTTCGGATTGGCCGCGTTCTTCTGCGCCTTTGCCCGGATAGGCACCAGCCGTGTCGACCAATGTGATGACAGGCAATTTGAAACGATCCGCAAGGTCCAGCAGTCGCGCCGCTTTGCGGTACCCTTCAGGACGGGCCATGCCAAAATTGCGTTCGATACGTGATTTGGTGTCGTTGCCTTTTTCGTGACCGATCACCATCACTGGTTGATCGTTGAAACGGGCAAGGCCGCCAATAACTGCGTGGTCGTCCGCAAAGTTTCGATCACCTGCAAGTGGCGTGAAATCTGTGAACATTGCTTTGACGTAGTCTTGGCAATGTGGGCGCTCTGGGTGACGCGCCACTTGGCATTTGCGCCATGGTGTTAGGCTTTTGTACAGGTCTTTCAACATAACAGCAGCTTTTGCATCCAGGGCCGCAGCCTCTGCGCTGATGTCCATATTCTGGTCTTCGCTTTCACGCGCTATTGCGCGTAATTCTTCGGCCTTACCCTCAAGTTCAGCCAAAGGTTTTTCGAATTCCATGTATTGTGTCATGCCTGCTCCGCAGTCTTAATTCTGTGATGTGTTACTTGATATATGGCGAGTACTTGGAATGTTTGCAACGCTACGTCAATAACATTGCGCGTTCAGGGCCATAGGACGGGATAAAGTGAGCTGACCAATAGCGCCGCCATCGCCCAGTTGAATAGGCGCAAACGAGTGGGGTTTGTCAAAATGCGCGCCATTTGTTGGCCCAAAACCACCCATAGGCTGATGGAAGGTAAATTGACCAATCCAAACATGGCAGAGACGATCAGGATGGATGCTAAATTGGTGTCAGGCGCATAAACGGTGACGGCTGTGACAGCCATAGTCCATGCCTTTGGATTCACCCATTGAAAGGCTGCCGCCTGTAGGAACGTCATCGGAGTACCATGACTGTCGGTTGCATTGATCGGTGCCGCGTTGGCGATTTTCCATGCAAGGTATAAAAGGTAACCAACGCTGACCGCCTTTAGGATGGTGTGTGCGATTGGATAAGTGTCGAACAATTGCGCCAACCCGATGCCCACAAGGAACACCATCAGCATAAACCCAATACCCACTCCGAACATGTGCGGCGTGGTTCGCAAGAACCCAAAATTGGCACCCGAGGCCATCAGCATCAGGTTATTTGGCCCCGGTGTGATGGAGCTGACCAAGCAAAAGCTGGCGAGTGCGGTGAGGAGTTCGATTGTCATAGGCAAATGGATCGCCTGAATTTCACGGGCCTACAAGCAGCTTTGTATTTTAGGAGCCTGCAGCTTTTGAGATGTGTTGAAAAATTTGATCGAGCTCAGCAGCGATTGAAGCAAGAGGTGCGCCGCCCTCAGCGATATAGGGGGCGAAGACTGTTGTGGGGGTTTTGTAAGAGAGGGATGCCGTGCCGTCCGAGTTTTCTGTGACGTAGAGGCGAATGGGGGCTTCGATCATTGCGGCAGTTGAGGTTTCAAGAACCCTGACCGCGAAGTCATTGTTGAACACGCCAATCACGCGGTTGCCCGGAATGGTGATCCCGCGGTTCTGCGCGGCTGCGGTTGGACCTGCTTGGGTTACAACGATCAAACCCTGCGCTTTGACGGCGGTGCGGGTGTCTTTGACCAGCGTTTGAAAATCCTTGTCAGTGTTGATGACAGCCCATCCTTCGCGCGGCGCTAGGTTTTCGCCCGCTTGGGCAGCGAAGCTGACGAGGACAGTGGCAAGCAGGGGGATAAGAAAACGCATGAGGGCCTCAACAATATGTGAAGCCCCCAGTCTGTCAGATGTTATCTGTTTTGAACAATCACGTCGGCGTTAGCCGTTGATCATTTCCGATTGGCGCACGATTACTTCAGCCTGTTTGATGGACGCAATGTCCACAAGACGGCCCTTGTAAACAGTTGCGCCTTCGCCGTTTTCGGTTGCTGTTTGCATTGCGGCTAGGATTTCGCGTGCCTCTGCAACGGCTTTGGCGGAGGGGGTGAAGACTTCGTTCGCAAGGCCTATTTGTTTTGGGTGGATCGCCCATTTTCCAACCATGCCTAATGTAGCGGAGCGACGTGCTTGGGCGCGGAACCCTTCGTCATCAGAGAAGTCGCCAAAGGGGCCGTCGACGGGCAAGATACCGTGGGTGCGGCAGGCAGCAACAATGGCGGCTTGGGCCCAGTGCCACGGGTCTGACCAATGTTTTTGTTCGCCTTGCAGCATGTAATAGTTGTCTTGGGTGCCTCCGATGCCCGTTGTTTGCATGCCCATGGAGGCGGCAAAATCTGCGGCTCCAAGGCTCATCGCTTGCAGGCGTGGTGAAGAGGCTGCGATTTCTTCGACGTGGGTCAGGCCCGCGGCGGATTCGATGATCACTTCAAAGGCAATGCGTTTGGTGCGCCCCTTTGCGGCCTCAATAGCTGTGACCAATGCATCGACTGCATAAACATCTGCAGCGCATCCGACCTTGGGGATCATGATTTGATCAAGGCGCTCGCCCGCTTGTTCCAGCAGGTCAACAACATCGCGATACCAATAAGGGGTGTCGAGGCTGTTGATACGTACGGATAGTGTTTTGGTGCCCCAATCGATCGTGTTTATCGCCTCAATGACATTCTGACGGGCGATGTCTTTGTCTGAGGGGGCAACTGAGTCCTCGAGGTCAAGATTGATCACATCCGCAGCAGAGGCTGCCATTTTCGCGAACAGTTTGGTGTTTGAGCCAGGGCCAAACAACTGGCAACGGTTTGGGCGTGCGGGAGCTGTGGGTTGAATGCGGAAGCTCATGACGGGCACCTTTCGAAGAGGGTTTTGCAACAATGTTACGAATATGGATGATTGTTAGTTATTAAATTACCTTGCGGGTCGCAAGGTGGAATTTTCGCCTGCTCAAAGTCGGGCGGGAGGTGGAATGAGTCGCCGTGGATTAAGTTGGGCAGTGGAATCTTTGGAATTTTCACCAAAATACGCTCGATTGTTCGACATTAAGTGCAAATTAAGGGCTGAAAGGAATGGAATTTCGTTAGATTTCGCTGAAATTGCTATGGAAACGTATTCTTGGGAGCATCTGCAATGATCAAAACACCTTATCTTCTGTTCTTGGGCGACGCGCCTGACCAATTGGCTGCAAAAGTTGCGCAAGGCATTAAAGACTGGCGCCCTGACAATGCTGTCGCACAATTTCGTATGGAGGGCTGTGGCGCTGACGTTGGTTTGAGCGACATGACTTTGGCCGAGGCGCAAGCTGCTGGCGCAAAGACGCTTGTTATTGGCGTTGCAAACCGTGGTGGCATTATCTCTGCTGCGTGGAAAGAAATCCTGATTGAAGCATTGAACATGGGCTACGACCTTGCGTCTGGCCTGCACAACCTTCTGACTGATGAAGCTGATCTGGTTGCCGCCGCTGAAGCGAGTGGCCGCGAATTGCACGACGTACGTATTGCATCGGTTGATTACCCAATCGCATCTGGCAAGAAGCGCTCTGGTAAGCGCGTCTTGGCTGTGGGCACAGATTGTTCTGTTGGTAAGATGTACACCGCTTTGGCATTGGACAAAGCGATGCAGGCCAAGGGCATGAAGTCTACATTCCGTGCAACGGGTCAGACGGGTATTTTGATCACTGGCGACGGTGTGCCGCTCGATGCAGTTGTTGCGGATTTTATGGCGGGTTCGGTTGAGTATTTGACCCCACCAAATGATGATGATCACTGGGACGTCATTGAGGGCCAAGGGTCTTTGTTCCACGTGTCTTATTCTGGTGTGACGATGGCGTTGATCCACGGTGGTCAGCCTGATGCGTTGATCTTGTGCCACGAACCAACGCGCGAGCACATGCGCGGTTTGCCAGATTACACCCCACCAACAATGCAGCAGGTTGCGGACCTTGCGTTGCCTTTGGCGCGTGTAGGCAATCCGGAGTGTCAGGTTGTAGGTATCGCGGTTAATACGCAGCATATGTCTGAGGATGAGGCGCTTGCTTATTTGGCGGCGGCTGAAGCCGAGATGGGTCTGCCAGCGGTTGATCCATATCGTTTTGGCGCTGAGCGTTTGGCGGATGCTTTGGCTGCACTTTAAGCTAAGATACTTTTGCTCCTTCCGGACCCTCCGGGGGGAGTTTATTTTGTAAGATGAACGGGTGGGCTCATGCAGATTGATGTGACGCGAGACGTGTTTAAATTGGCGCAGGTTTTTACCATTGCGCGTGGATCGCGTACCGAAGCGCAAGTTTTGACCGTTAAGTTAAATGATGGACAGCATGTTGGCTGGGGTGAATGTGTGCCCTATGCCCGATACGATGAGAGCCTTCAGTCTGTGACCGATGAAATCATGGGTTTGCCTGATGCATTTTCGCGGTTCGATTTGTATGATCTTTTGCCTGCAGGCGCTGCGCGCAACGCTGTGGATTGTGCGTTGTGGGATTTGGAAGCCAAGCGTGCAGGGAAACCTGTCTGGGAGTTGGCGGGCCTTGAGGCCCCGGGTCCTGAGATCACGGCCTATACGTTGTCTTTGGACACCCCAGAGGCGATGAAAGCGCAGGCAGCCCTTCATGCGTTTCGCCCGTTGTTGAAAATTAAGTTGGGTACGCCTGATGACATGCCCCGCCTTGAAGCCGTGCGTGCGGGGGCCCCTAAGTCTACAATTATTGTAGATGCGAATGAGGGATGGTCTGCTGAGGTTTATGCTGACCTCGCGCCGCATTTGGTGCGCTTGGGCGTTGAGTTGGTGGAGCAACCGTTGCCTGCCGGTGAAGATCATGCCCTTTTGGGGATGCAGCGTCCTGTGCCTGTTTGTGCGGACGAGTCATGCCATGACCGTTCAAGCCTTGCGGATTTGAAGGGCAAATATGATGTCGTGAACATTAAGCTGGATAAAACTGGTGGGTTAACTGAGGCGCTTGCGTTGCGCGATGCAGCCATCGCGCAGGGCTATGAAGTTATGGTTGGTTGCATGGTTGGCAGCTCACTTGCGATGGCCCCGGCGACCCTTGTTGCCCAAGGTGCGTCCGTTGTTGACCTTGACGGCCCGCTCTTGTTGGCCGAAGACCGAGATGAACCTTTGATTTTTGACAACGCTGGTGTGCACCCGCCATCAGCAACACTTTGGGGATGAGACAGATGCGGACTGTATATTTGAACGGCGAATACCTACCGGAAAACGAAGCCAAGGTTTCGATCTTTGACCGTGGGTTCCTTATGGCCGATGGCGTTTACGAAGTGACCTCTGTTCTGGACGGCAAGCTGGTGGATTTTGATGGCCATGCGGTGCGTTTGGAACGTTCTTTGACTGAGTTGGGTATGAAGAACCCGATTTCCAAAGAAGACCTGTTGGCGGTGCACCGTGAGTTGGTGTCGTTGAACGATGTTGTTGAAGGTGGCGTGTATCTGCAAATCACCCGCGGCGCGCCTGCGGATCGTGATTTTGTATTTCCTGATCCAGATACGACCCCATGCACCGTTGTGTTGTTCACCCAATCCAAGCCGGGCGTGACCGAGAGTGCCGCGTCAAAGAATGGTATCAAAGTGATTTCAATCGCGGACGAGCGTTGGGGCCGTCGTGACATCAAGACCGTTCAGCTGCTTTACCCGTCGATGGGTAAGATGATGGCAAAGGCGGCGGGTTGTGACGACGCATGGTTGGTTGAGGATGGTCAGGTGACTGAAGGCACATCCAACAACGCCTATATCGTTAAAGGTAATCGGATCATTACGCGCGCATTGTCGAACGACATCTTGCACGGGATCACCCGCGCTGCTGTTTTGCGTTTTGCCAAAGAGGCGCAGATGGAAGTGGAAGAGCGCAACTTTACCATCGAAGAAGCGCAGGGTGCGGATGAAGCATTTATTACCTCAGCAACCATGTTCGTGAATGGTGTGGTCGAGATTGACGGCGCAATGATTGGTGATGGAACGCCGGGCAATGTGTCTAAGCGCCTGCGCGAAATCTATCTTGATGAGAGCATGAAAAAAGCGATCTGATCGTGGTGGCGGGGTGAACCCCGCCCTACGGTATTTGAAGGGGGCGGTGCTGCAATGCACGGCCCCTTTTGCTTTTAGTCTTTGTGGGTCTCGGTGAATTTCGCCTGCTGCTCACCTGTCGCCTCGGTCTGATAGTTGGCTTTCCACTCATCCATGGTCATGCCGTAGAACGCTTCGCGGCCGTCGTCCTTTGACATCTCGATGCCGCGTTCGTTTGCGGCCTCTTGATACCAACGTGACAGGCAGTTGCGGCAAAAGCCTGACAAGTTCATCATGTCGATGTTTTGCACATCGGTGCGGTCTTGCATCAGGTGTTGGCGCATCCGGCGGAAAGCGGCGGCTTCGATTTCGAGCTGTGTTTGAGCGTCCATATGATTTGATCCTTTTGCGATTCTGTTCAGGTGTTGGGTGATCTTATGTCTAAATGAATAGCCCATGGGGCCCTTACATTGAATTAGTCATAGAAGTTTCACCTAATTTCATCATGGGTTTTAGGTGAGTTGCTTCCGAAAGGGAATTGGGTGATAAGTCCCCAAATGATAGCGGTAACATAAGTTAAAAACGAGGAATCCACCAGCATGAGACGTCTGCGCAATGTGAAAGTCGTGGCCACTTTAGGTCCAGCATCCGAAACATATGAAACAATTCGGGCGCTTCACGAGGCGGGCGCGGATGTGTTCCGTTTGAATATGTCCCACGGTAGCCACCCTGAGATTGCCGAAAAGCACGCGATTATTCGCAAGGTTGAAGCGGATTTGAACAGCACAATTGGCATCCTCGCCGACCTTCAAGGTCCGAAGTTACGGGTTGGTGTGTTTGCTGCTGAAGAAGGCGAAATGCTGGTAAACGGCGAGAAGTTCCGCCTTGATCTTGACCCAGCTGAGGGCGACATCAACCGCGTTTGCCTGCCGCACCCTGAGATTTTTCAAGCGCTTGAAGCGGGCGCAAGCCTGTTGGTCAACGACGGCAAAATCCGTTTGAAGGTTGAAGCATGTGGCAAAGACTTTGCTGATTGCGTTGTCATCAATGGCGGCCAAATTTCAAACCGTAAGGGCGTGAACGTCCCTGACGTTGAGCTTCCTTTGGCCGCGTTGTCGGGCAAAGACCGTGCTGATTTGGAATTTGTTTGTGAGTTGGGTGTGGACTGGTTGGCGTTGTCTTTCGTTCAGCGCGCTGCTGACGTTGAAGAAGCCCGTGGCATGGTTCAAGGCCGTGCTGCGATCTTGTCCAAGATTGAAAAACCAAATGCAGTCGACCGCTTTGAAGACATTCTAGCTGTCAGTGATGGCATCATGGTTGCTCGTGGCGATTTGGGTGTTGAGCTGCCGGTACAGAACGTGCCGCCAATTCAAAAACGTTTGATCCGTATGTGTCGCGCGGCCGCTAAGCCAGTGATCGTTGCAACCCAGATGTTGGAAAGCATGATCGAAAGCCCAATGCCATCACGCGCAGAGGTTTCCGATGTTGCGACTGCGATTTATGAAGGTGCTGACGCTGTGATGCTAAGCGCTGAAAGTGCTGCCGGCGATTTCCCAATCGAGGCTGTGCAAACAATGGACAACGTGGCACGCGAAGTTGAACAAGATCCAACATACCGCGAGATCATTGAAGCCAGCCGTGTGGTCGAGCATCGCTCGGTTGCTGTTGGTATCGTATCTGCGGCCCGTGAAATTGCGGAAACAACAGACATCAAAGCGATTTGCTGCTTTACTCAAAGCGGAACGACTGCGTTGTTGACTGCACGTGAACGCCCACGGGTTCCAATCATCGCGATGACGCCATTGGTGAATACCGCACGTCGTCTGGCCCTGACCTGGGGTACGAACTGTGTCCTGACTGGCAACATGGATCGCTTTAAAGGTGCTGTTGTCAGCGCTGCAAGTGCTGCACGTGCTGAAGGCTTGGCGACTGAGAAAGACCAAATCGTTGTGACTGCGGGTGTACCGTTCAACGTTCCAGGCAGCACAAACATTTTGCGTGTTGCACCATGCGACGAGCGTTTGATCTTTAACGCTGATCCAGACTAAGCTGTCGGCTTGTGTAGGGAGTAAGTGTTATGGATGCAGATACTGCATTGGTTTTGGGTTTGATTGTCGTTGGTTTTTCAATTCCTTCGATGGTGTCCGCAATGAGTGACCGTCGTACGCCTAGGGCGTCGATTGTCACTATTTTGGTCGCGGGCTGTTTGATTCTGTACGCAATCAAATCAAAGCCAGCAGGCTATGCGTTGGAGGACATTCCTGATGTGTTTTTCAACGTGGTCGCCAAATTTATACCGTAGGTTTTTCGGTTCTGGTATCTGAGGCCACTAGATCTAGGGTTTTGGCTGTTTTTTAGGGAAAATTCAGCATTTACGCTTGCCCTGATCATCTAGCCCGCCTAAAGACCAACTTCGTTCCGCGCGTCCGGCTAAATGGCATGCCGAGTCGCGCAACTACCGAACTCAATATTAAGGAGACGGAAATGCCAAAGATGAAGACGAAATCAAGTGCAAAGAAGCGCTTTAAGATTTCCGCGACCGGTAAGGTCATCGGAGGTCAAGCTGGCAAACAACACGGTATGATCAAACGCTCAAACAAGTTTTTGCGTAACGCGCGTGGCACGACTGCATTGTGCGCTGCCGACGCTAAGATCATCAAGGGCTTCATGCCCTACGACCGCTGAGCCAGAAGGAATAAGATATGTCCAGAGTTAAAGGTGGCGTAGTCACCCACGCCCGTCACAAGAAAGTAATCAAAGCTGCCAAAGGTTATTATGGCCGCCGTAAGAGTACTTTTAAAGTCGCACGCCAAGCGGTCGACAAAGCAAACCAATATGCAACCCGTGACCGTCATAACCGCAAGCGCAACTTCCGCGCATTGTGGATCCAACGGATCAACGCGGCAGTTCGCTCCCACGACGCAGCGCTTACATATTCGCGCTTCATCAACGGTCTGACACTTGCAGGCATCGAAGTTGACCGTAAGGTTTTGGCTGACTTGGCTGTACACGAACCAGAAGCGTTCGGCACAATTGTTGCACAAGCACAGGCAGCATTGGCAGCGTAAGCGCCACTGTTACCGAAGAGATTTAGAAATCCCTGCCTTATTGGCGGGGATTTTTGCGTTTTCGCCGATGATCCCAACCGTTGCTGTTATATTGAGGACATGAATTGTATCTAAAGATAAAAACTCATTCTCCGGTTCATTCCCAATAATCAGGTTAAATATGCGTAAATTCTGGTTTCATCTATTGAAGATGGAAATTTCGATTTGTATCTAAAGATACATACAATTTACTCAGGGATATCATAATGAAAAAATCAATTTTTACGGCAGCATTAGCCGCTTCAACTGTATTTTGCTCCGCCGCGGTGTTGAGCGCGGGTTCTGCCGTTGGTGATGATGTTATTACTGCACAGCGTGCTACACTGGCTGCAAGCACTGATGGCGCAGGTTTTGGCCCACAGTCCCCACGTGATTTGGCGACTTTGACTGGTGAAAACAACCGTTCCTTCAACGCGGCGCCTGCCTTTACTGAAATGAACCTTTGCAACATCCACTTCCACGAAAATGCAGAGCATAAAGGTGGCCAGTTCACTTCCTTCGCAGGCAACGGCGACGGCAAAGGGTACGGCACCGGCTTTAAGTATGATGGCGAATTGACAGACGCTGAATTGGCCCCATTGGATGCGCCAATCGCTGACAAAGGCCACGGTGGTCTTGAGCCAGGCGATACAGTCGAACTGCACTACGTCCACACAATAGCACAGATCGAGCCGGGCCCGACATTGGGCGCATGCCTAAGCGATTCAATCATGAACCCACAGCTTCGCGTTGAGACGCAGGTTTATGTTTTGGTAAATGACGAAGCGGCTGCTGATTTCGTATCTTTGACCGAAGTTGCAAAAGTTGGCGAATATCACCAAGCGGTCAACATCCCAACAACCACGGGCGAGCCGATCCAAAATGATGGTTCAACAACAGGCCCAAGCTACAACGAAAAAGGCTCTCCTTTGCAGGTGTCTTGGAACGTGCGTCCTGAGGTTGTTAAGGTCAATATCGCGACTGTCGCAACATGGTTGGACAACAACATCTTTGACGAAGACCACGCACACGGCGTTCGCAACCTTGTTGTGAACCCTGCGTTGATCTCAAACATCAACTAATACCAACTCTCCCTACCCCCTTGTGGGGGTGGGGAACCCCACCTTGATCCGACCGTTTGCAAGACCGCGAGTGTGATCAAATTATTCCCCGCGCTTTATTATGTAACCTTCGATTAGGGTTCGCCCATAATAATGAAAAACGAGGGACGACCATGAATAAACAAATCGCAGAATTTATCGGCACATTCACATTGGTCTTGTTAGGCTGTGGATCAGCCGTATTGGCAGGCGCTGACATTGGACTGACCGGGATCAGCTTTGCCTTCGGTCTGGCATTGATCGCCATGGCATATGGCATCGGCCCAGTGTCTGGTTGCCACATCAACCCAGCTGTTTCACTGGGTATGGTTGCTGCAGGTCGCATGAGCATGCCTGAAGCTATCAAATACATCATCGCACAAGTCGCAGGCGCAATCGTTGCTGCAGCTGTTCTTTGGGTCATCGCAACTGGCAAAGCTGGTTACACATTGGCGGAAAACGGTTTGGGTCAAAACGGTTGGGGCGCAGGATACTTGGGTGAATACTCAATGGTTGCGGCACTCGTGTTTGAAATCGTCGCAACGTTCTTGTTCATGGTTGTGATCCACTTGGTTGGCATTAACGTCACTGGCGTTTCAGTGAACCCAGCGCGTTCCGTTGGTCCGGCACTGTTTGTCGGCGGTACAGCGATTGCGCAACTTTGGTTGTTCATCGTGGCGCCAATCGTGGGCGCAGTCGCAGCTGGCTTGTTGTTCAAAACAGGCACACTCGACGCAGCTAAATAACCCAGTCTGCTAGGTGAAAATAGGATGCAGCGGTGTGAAAACGCCGCTGCATTTTTTATCGCTTCTTCTTCTTTTTCGGCGGTTTGATGGTTTTGCCCATCTTCTTTTCTTTGAACTTGCGCCGCGCCAACGACTCTGAGTTGGCTTGTTCTTCGGTCGCCAATTTGTTCCACCGCGCCAAACGATCGGTATCGATTTCGCCCGCCTTAATCGCCGCGAGTATCGCGCAGCCCGGTTCAACCTGATGACTGCAATCCGAGAATTTACACTCAAGTGATAAGTTGTGCAGATCAGGAAACAGATCGCTGATCCCTGACGCCGCATCGGTCACCTGCAACTCGCGCATCCCTGGTGTGTCAAGGACCGCGCAGCTGTCGTGGGTGATGTGAAGGTGACGGCTGGTCGTCGTGTGACGCCCCCGAGCATCCGCTTCACGTACGCCTTGGGTGTCAACGTCTGACCCTGTCAGCGCATTCACCAATGTGGATTTACCAACGCCGGACGACCCAAGGAAGGCAACGGTTTGCCCCACCTTGCACCACTGCGCCAACTCGCGCTTTGGCGCATCGCTTAGCGCGTTCAACACCACGACGGGTACTTTGTTCGAGATGGCAGTCGCGGCCGTTACAAAAGGTTCCACGTCATCGCACAGATCGGCCTTTGTCAGGACGATCACCGGATCAACGCCCGCTTCAAAGGCCAAAGCGATATAGCGTTCGATACGCGCCACGTTGAAATCACGATTACACGAGGACACGATGAACGATGTATCAAGGTTTGCCGCAATCATTTGAACATGGCGGTCATGACCCGCGCCGCGCCGTTTGATCAGGCTTTGACGATCTAGGACCCGCTCTGGTTTGGTTTGTGCCTCGTTGATCAGGATCCAGTCACCGACTGTGATTTCCGTGTCCGGGTAAACAATAGTTGTGTCGACCGTTTCACCAACCACATGCAGCGAGTTTCGGTGCACCTGGGTCACGCGGGCGGGGGGCGTCAACGCCATCTCACCTTCATCCAATTGATCTGTAAAAAATGGCTGCCAACCCAGCAACTCAAGGAGTGTTGGTGCGGTATCGGTGTTGATATCCGTCTGGGGCTGATTTTGGGAAGTGTCCCGTGTCATTCATGCGCTTTCACTTAGGTTACTCAGGGAATAGCGGACAAACCGCCCCAGCGTAAGGGGGCAAGGTTGCGGGTGTGACTTGCAATCAACGCCTCGCAACGCTAGCAGAGCATAAGCATTTTTCGGAGGCCGTCATGGACGATCTTAAAGCCAAATATCTAGATCAAATCGCAAACGCTGCTGATGAGGCAGTGTTGGAAGACATCCGCCTTGCTGCCGTTGGCAAAAAAGGTGAAGTCGCGCTGAAAATGCGTGAGCTGGGCAAGATGACCCCAGAAGAGCGTCAGGCTGCAGGTCCTGCCCTGAACGCGCTTAAGGACGAGATCAACAGCGCCTTGGCCGCTAAGAAATCTGGTTTGGCGGACGCCGCATTGGACGAACGTCTGCGCAACGAATGGCTGGACGTTACTTTGCCAGCACGCGAACGTCCGATGGGTACAATCCACCCGATTTCTCAGGTCCAAGAAGAGGTGACAGCCATCTTCGCTGAGATGGGGTTTGCCGTGGCTGAAGGCCCGCGCATTGATACCGATTGGTATAACTTTGACGCGCTGAACATCCCGGGCCACCACCCTGCACGCGCCGAGATGGACACGTTCTATATGCACCGTGCAGAGGGTGATGATCGCCCACCGCATGTTTTGCGCACGCACACATCACCGGTTCAGATCCGTTCTATGGAAAAGACTGGTGCCCCGACACGCATCATCTGTCCGGGCGGCGTTTATCGTGCGGATTATGACCAAACCCACACACCAATGTTCCATCAGGTTGAAGGTTTGGCGATCGACAAAGACATCTCAATGGCGAACCTGAAATGGGTTCTCGAAGAGTTTGTGAAGTCTTACTTTGAAGTCGACAACGTCGACATCCGTTTCCGCGCCTCCCACTTCCCGTTCACTGAACCATCAGCCGAAGTCGATATTCGCTGCTCATGGGAAGGTGGCACGTTGAAGGTTGGTGAGGGCGATGATTGGCTCGAAATCTTAGGCTCTGGCATGGTGCACCCGAAGGTGTTGCAGGCTGGCGGCATTGACCCAAATGAATGGCAGGGCTTTGCCTTTGGCATGGGGATCGACCGGATCGCGATGTTGAAATACGGTATCCCAGATTTGCGTGCATTCTTTGACAGCGACCTGCGTTGGTTGCGTCATTACGGTTTTGCATCCTTGGATATGCCAACATTGCGTGGTGGTTTGAGTAAGTAAGTGCTTGTTTTAGTTTTGTATTACGGAGTCCCTTTTGGGCTTCTGATTGCAGGCCTGAACGTTAGCCAAGACTACCGAAAGCGTTGGACGTATTCCTACCACACACGCCATTTCGGAGAGTCCTAGTTGGGGCTCGCCCTCAATCGAAACATGGCGGTTGTGGCTGTTTTCGTTCAGGATATGCGCAATCAAAAGGTGTCATCCCGACGCGCTGACGAAGCGTTGATCATGGCAACTGCCTTGGAAGAACACCTTAGCGTTCTGACAGGTGTGGACCTTACAAAGTCATATCTGAAGCGGCGAAAACGTCTTTGGAATCAGGCCGCTAAGATGGATCTGCCTGAAGGGGCATAGGATTACCACGTTATTGTGACGTGACATTTCTGCGCTGATGCTTAGCCTTGCAGATATGAAATATATCACCTTTTTGATTGCTGGGCTTTTCGCCAGTTCTGCCTTTGCTGGGGAGGAGTGCCAACTGGCTGTTCCATGCGAACTCGACAGTGGTCGCAGTTACCACGTCAAAGTCCCTGACGATTGGGACGGCAAGACGCAACTTCCTGTTTTAATGCACTTTCATGGGTGGCAGCGCACGGGTGCTTTGCCAGTTCAGCATGACCGGATTTCGGGTGCAACGCGTCGTCGAGGCGTATTGTTGGTTGCGCCGAATGGTAATCGTAAAACATGGGATTTCTGGGATAGTGAAACTGATGACGTTCCGTTTGGAACTGAGGTTTTAGAAGACGTTGCCAAGAATTATCCCATTGATAAGGATCGCATTTTTGTCTCCGGATATTCCTTTGGGTCTGCAATGGCTTGGCGGTATGTTTGTGAAGACGGTAATGATGTTGCGGCCTTGCTCGCAATTTCAGGGAGCTTGCGCCAAGATGTCCAATGCCCCCAAGCGCCACGTGACGTGCACCATGTGCACGGGACCGATGACACCGTAATGGACTTCCCGTTTGGGCAGGGTGGGGACACGACATACCCCGTGAAATTATGGCGTGACAAGTTTGACTGCGGGGTGGGCCAAGATGCTGGCGCGTGGAGTGTTGTGGATTTCCTGACCTTCCAACGCACCACATGGGAAGACTGCGGCAGCGGTCAAAATGTGACCCTTGATATACACCCCGGTGGGCATTTTATTCCACATGGTTGGATTGGACGACAGTTGGATGAACTGCTGGGACGGGCACCCACCTATCCCTGATAAAAGTGCCAAAAGCTAACGTATGTTTCACGTCGGTATTGTGTCGGTATAACGTCGGTGCATCTGACCGACACCCACAGCTGCCACTTGCACTTTTGCCCATTCTTTGCCATTGCCCTAGGCAATTCATAACACGGCCCGACAGTCGGGCATCCAAAGGTGCAGTCTCATGAAATTCACGTTGTCCTGGCTCAAAGATCATCTGGAAACAGAAGCTCCGATTGATGACATCCTATACGCTTTGACCGACCTTGGTCTTGAAGTGGAAGGTGTTGAGGATCGCGGCGCGAAGCTGGCCGATTTTACAATCGGTAAGATCATGAGTGCAGAAAAGCACCCAGACGCGGATCGCTTGCGCGTCTGTCAGGTAGACACCGATGAGGGCATGAAGCAGATCATCTGTGGTGCGCCGAATGCCCGTGAGGGGATCACAGTGGTTGTGGCCAAACCGGGCGTTTACGTGCCGGGCCTTGATATCACCATTGGCGTTGGTAAAATCCGTGGGATTGAAAGCTTTGGCATGATGGCGTCTGAGTCCGAGATGGAGCTGTCTGACGAACATGACGGTATCATCGAATTGGACAACGGTGAAGTTGGCCAATCCTTTGTGGATTGGTTGGCAGCAAATGACCCTGCTAAAGTCGATCCAGTGATCGAAATCGCTATCACCCCGAACCGTCCTGACGCATTGGGCGTACGTGGTATCGCGCGTGATTTGGCAGCCCGTGGTTTGGGTAGGTTGAAGCCTGCGCAAGAAGTTCACTATGACGGCACGTTCTCTTGCCCTCTCAGTGTCAGCATTGATGACGACACATTGGATCAATGCCCCGTCTTCTTTGGTCGCGTAATCCGTGGCGTCAAAAACGGCCCAAGCCCAGAATGGTTGCAAGATCGCTTGCGCGCCATTGGTCTGCGTCCGATTTCATTCTTGGTCGATGTGACTAACTTTTTCACCTTCGATCAAAATCGCCCTTTGCACGTGTTTGATGCTGATAAGATCGCTGGCAATGCCTTGCGTATTCACAAAGCAAAGGGTGGCGAGACCATCACGGCGCTGGATGATAAAGAGTACACGCTTGTCGACGGCATGACCGTTATTTCTGACGACAATGGTATTGAAAGCATCGGCGGCATCATGGGTGGTGCGGCGTCTGGCTGTACTGAAGAAACGGTAAACGTATTTGTTGAAGCCGCCTATTTTGATCCGGTCCGCACTGCGTACACCGGTCGCGCGCTCAAGATTAATTCAGATGCGCGCTATCGCTTTGAGCGCGGCATTGACCCTGAATTCACGCCGCAAGGTGTTGAGTTGGCCACGCAGATGATCATGGAACACGCAGGTGGCGAAGCCTCTGATGTGGTGATTGCGGGGGCGATTCCAGATGTGGCACGTGCCTATAAACTGGATGCGGCGCGTGTACAGTCGTTGGTCGGAATGGAAATTCCTGAATCAACACAGCGTCAGACATTGACCGCTCTTGGTTTCAAACTTGAAGGCGATATGGCGCATGTTCCTAGCTGGCGTCCCGATGTGCAGGGTGAAGCGGATTTGGTTGAAGAAGTTGCACGTATTGCCTCCCTTACCAAATTGCAGGGTCGTCCATTGCCACGCCTGACTGATGGTGTGCCAAAGCCGGTGATGACCCCAATTCAGCGCCGTCTTGTTGCTGCGCGTCGCACTGCAGCGGCGCTGGGTTACAACGAATGTGTGAGCTATAGCTTTATCGATCAGGCCAGCGCCACGTTGTTTGGTGGTGGCACGGATGTGACGATGCTGGAAAACCCGATCAGTGCGGATATGAGCCACATGCGCCCCGCATTGTTGCCAGCGCTTTTGCAAGCCGCGGCACGCAATCAAGCACGTGGTTTTGCCGACATGGCATTGTTTGAAGTGGGTACTGTTTTTGACGGCGGTGAGCCGGGCGAAGAGCATTTGCAGGTGTCTGGTTTGTTGATCGGTCGCACAGGTCCAAAGGATGTGCACGGTGCGTCCCGTGACGTTGATGTGTTTGATGCCAAGGCGGACGCCGAAGCGGTGTTGGCAGCCATTGGCGCCCCAGCGAAGGTACAAATCAATCGTGGTGCGCCAGAGTGGTGGCACCCTGGTCGCCACGGCATGATCTGCCTTGGTCCGAAAAAGGTTATGGGCGTGTTTGGTGAGGTGCACCCACGCATCTTGGCGGCGATGAATGTGAAGGGCCCCGCGATGGCCTTTACCATATATCCAGAGCAAATTCCGTTGCCACGGAAGTCGGGCGCAAGCCGCGGTGCGATGGATATTAGTGATCTACAGGCGGTCGAACGTGACTTTGCCTTTGTCGTGGATTCAGACGTTGATGCGCTGGCATTGGTCAATGCGGCAGCGGGTGCTGACAAGGCATTGATTGACGGTGTGCGTGTGTTCGATGAATTCATCGGTGGCTCACTGGGTGAGGGCAAGAAGTCCCTTGCGATCACAGTGCGTTTGCAGCCGCGCGACGGCAACTTGAAAGACAAAGATATCGAAGCGCTGAGCGCCAAAGTTATTGAGAAAGTCACCAAAGCCACAGGCGGCGTATTGCGCGGTTAAGCGTTAAGGATCGAAAAAATGTTGAACGTATATTTGTCAGGCGAAATTCACACCGACTGGCGTGAGCAAATTATTGACGGCGCGGCTGAGTTGGCCGTGTCCTTTAGCGCACCTGTGACCGACCATGCCTCAAGCGATGATTGCGGTGTCGCGATCATGGGGGCTGAGGCGGACAAATTTTGGCATGACAACAAGGGTGCGAAGTTGAACGCCATCCGCACGCGCAAAGGTATCGAAGACGCCGACGTTGTCGTTGTGCGTTTTGGCGACAAGTACAAACAGTGGAACGCGGCCTTTGATGCAGGCTATGCCGCCGCGCTGGGCAAGTCGTTGATTATCTTGCATCAGGACGAGCACCAACACGCGTTGAAAGAAGTGGATGCGGCGGCGTTGGCCGTGGTCAAAGAGCCTGCGCAAGTGGTCCAGATCCTGCGTTATGTTTTGACAGGCACACTGCCCAAGTAAGTGGAGCGGGGCTAATCGTTAGGGTTGTAAGGTAACAATTACCCTGTCTCGACTGAGTGTAATGTATCTTTCTTCCCCCCGAAAAAACTTTCGCGTTGATTCGAAGCTGTGTTAGCAAGTCGCTCATAGACGAACGCCAAATAAAGGCGACGGTCATAAAATCTTACGAGGGACACTCAAATGCTAAAAGAATTCAAAGACTTTATCAACAAAGGCAACGTCATGGACATGGCCGTTGGTATCATTATTGGTGCTGCGTTCACTGCGATCGTTGGTTCACTTGTTGCTGACTTGATCAACCCAATCATCGGCATCTTCATGGGCGGCATCGATTTTGCTGGTTTGTCAGCGACAGTTGGCGAAGCTGAGTTGACATATGGTAACTTCATCATGGCGATCATCAACTTCTTGGTTATCGCGTTTGTTGTATTCATGTTGGTTCGTTCATTGAACAAAATGAAAAAAGCAGAAGAAGCCGCTCCGGCACCAGCACCAGCTGGTCCAACACAAGAAGAGCTTCTGGCTGATATCTTGGCTGCTTTGAAGAAATAAGCCCTATCGGCTTAAATAAATAATATCTGGCCGAAATCGGTCGACCTTGGGCCCGCAGTTAAATCACTGCGGGCCTTTTTTGTTATGTGAGCAATGAATGGATTGGTGCATCCGCGTCGTGTAAAGTAATCGACAACATCGATCAAAACGGAAGCGGTCGTTGAGTATCTTCGGATATGTTGCGATCTGTTCGAAGATTCTGCTATCGAGTGCGGTATTTATTAAAGGATTCTTCGTATATGCAGCTCGACGCGACAGATAAACGCATTCTTACAGCTTTACAGCGCAAGGGGCGCATTTCAAATGCGGACCTTTCTGAGGTGGTGAACCTGTCGCCTTCTGCCTGTCACCGTCGCGTGCAGCGTTTGGAAGAAGAGGGATATATCCGCGACTATGTGGCGTTGTTAAACCCTCGTAAAATGGGCGTTCCAACAACTGTATTTGTTGAAATCACGTTGCAAGGGCAGGCTGATGAGGTGTTAGACGCCTTTGAAAAGGCCGTAGGCCGCGTGCCAGATGTTTTGGAATGTCACCTTATGGCAGGCTCAGCCGATTATTTGTTGAAGGTTGTCGCATCAGACACTGAGGATTTTGCCCGTATCCACCGCCAATATCTGGCGCGACTGCCCGGCGTTGGGCAGATGCAATCCAGCTTCGCTTTGCGCACAGTGTTTAAGACGACGGCGCTACCCGTCGTTTGAGCGGTTTCGCGCTTCCTGACGGGTTGGCGCAAGACTGTCCGCAATTTCTCAGGCGCTGTTTTGCGCGGGTCACCAAGATAGATTTCGTGGTGGTTTCCGTTTTCGATTAACCCATGATCCGGGATGAACTGGTAGTGGATCTTGGCAATTGTTGGTCCCTCGTCTTTGTAAGGGCCAATGTGCATGATCTGGGCGCACTGCCCCTCGTGCAGCGTTTCAAGCCGTAGCGTTGCGGGTGGATTTCCTAGTTTGATTGCAGCCTTGGCCACGCAGGCGTCGAAGATTGTCTGGTTTATCCAATCGGGTACTCGGATCATCATCGTCCACAGCCATTCATCGCGCCGATCTGATGTATATGCGGTATAATCTTCCGCCCACCAAAGCCCTTCCAGCAGGGGGACAACATAGTCTTGTTTCAGTTCAAGTTTGGAGCGAAATTTGATCCCATAGCTGACGGGGTATAGCCACCCAAGCGCTGCGATATAGGTGTCGTTGCCGGGGGGACCTTTGCCGTCGATCATCGGATATTGCATCGGTGGCACATCGATCAGTTCGATGGTTTTGGCGGACGGTAGGTACAGCGCCTTCTGCGTTTTTTTGAAATCGATCTTTGTCATCAATGGTTCCAAACGTTCCTGCGCCTCGCGGTGGCCCTTGAAAAAGAGGATAGCGAATGTCAGACCAAACTCTATGGAAAACACGCCCAACAGCCTCATTGAGGATCGATTGCTGACAGAAGCTGACATGAGAGATCTGTCTGAGGCGGATGAGCCCACTGTTTTGCGCAACTGCGATCTGCATGGTTTGAACCTATCGCAATTAGAGATGCCAAATTGGCGGTTCGAGAAATGTAATCTGGCAGGCACTTCGTTCAATGGTGCGATGTTGGAAGGTGCGGTCTTTGATGGGTGTCGCGCGGCGGGTGCCAGTTTTGTTAGCGCGGTTTTGACTGAGGCGGAAATTACCAGCGGTGACTTTAGCAATACATCCTTTCGTGGGGCCACATTGGCGGCGATGAAGATAGCGCATTGCAAAATGACGGGTGCCGATTTTAGCGAGGCGCGGGCCAGCGGGATGGAGTTAGAGGGCATTCTGTTCGTCTTTGCCTTGGTGCCCAAGATGTCTTTTCACAAGATGACTTTGAAGCAGATTGATTTTACTGAGGCTGATTTGCGCTCCTGTGATTTTCGCGACGTTGTGTTTGAGGATTGCTTGCTGCGTGATGCAAACCTTTCGGATTGTCGGTTTGAACATGCGGATCTGCGCGGTGCCGATCTGGGTGGCGTTACGTTGACGGACGCCAAAAGGTTCAAAGGTGCGGTGATCTCCAAACATCAGGCGGGTGATCTTTTAGGCCAGCTGGGCCTGATGGTACGCTGACATGATGACGGATTTTTGATGCAGATACACGAACGGAACAGGTCCAAAAATGGCACAGCTTGAAACTGAACTGCGCGTCGATTTTGTTGGCGGTGCTGTTGGGCATCGCCTGCGGTTTGGTGGTGGGCGCGGTCAGGATTTGGCCAAGGCGATGGGACTGCGTGCGGGTAAAACACCGACTGTGATTGATGCCACTGCGGGTTTGGGGCGTGACTCGTTTCTGTTGGCCTCGCTGGGTGCACAGGTCACGATGATTGAACGCTCTCCTAAGATGTATGCTTTGTTGCAAGACGGCCTTGAGCGCGCGGCAAGTGAAGGTGGTGACGTTGCTGAGATCATCGAGCGAATGACCCTGTTACACGGCGATGCCAAAGACCTGCTACCCACCTTGGACGGTGAGGCGATATTAATTGACCCGATGCATCCCCCCCGCAACAAGTCAGCACTTGTGAAACGCGAGTTACGCCAAGTGCGCGAGATTGTGGGGACGGATGATGATGCGGCGGATCTGGTGCGTGCAGCCCTTGATACGGCCAAGCAACGGGTGGTTTTGAAATGGCCAGCAAAGGCTGATCCGATCAATGGCGTGCGGGCCTGTTCGCATAAGATATTGGGTAAGGTGGGATCCCCGGGTACCGAGCTCGA
>JGI24919J38490_100059_pt1 | contig 23308 bp, 20 predicted proteins | sample LinPFosmplate7_FD_38490 | JGI IMG/M metagenome (IMG submission 38490) | reverse complement strand
GCAGGTCGACTCTAGAGGATCCCACACAGTTTTTCCGTCTACATCTTCCAAGATTACCTGCATGGGAAAATCTGTAAAACTACGAGTGTATTCCAAGAAATAAGGGTCTTGATTGTCAATGTGAAACTCTTTTAGGGCGACATGACCCATAGCCATAAATGCTGCTGCATCAGTGCCCTGTTTAACTGGCATCCATAAATCTGCAAACTTCACATACTCTGCATAATCTGGAGCCATGGATACGACTTTTGTTCCGTTATAGCGTGCTTCAACTGCAAAGTGAGCGTCGGGAGTTCTTGTCATAGGTAGGTTTGCACCGCAAACAATAATGTACTTAGAGTTGAACCAGTCTGCTGACTCAGGTACGTCAGTTTGTTCACCCCACACTTGAGGCGACGCAGGAGGTAGATCGCAATACCAGTCATAAAAGGAGCCAACACCTGCGCCAATTAGTGATAGGTATCTAGACCCAGCGGCATATGAAACCATTGACATTGCTGGAATAGGGCTAAAGCCATAAATGCGATCTGGCCCCCATTTTTTAATTGTATAAATATTCGCCGCAGCGATCATCTCTTCAGACTCTTCCCAGGTTGAGCGAACAAACCCCCCAAGTCCACGTACACTCACATATTGATCACGCTTGTGTTTGTCGCTTTGGATTGCTTCCCAAGCCTGAACAGGGCTTTTGCCTTTACTTTTCTCTTCTCGGTAGAGCTCAAGAAGGCGACTTCGTACGAGTGGGTACTTGATTCGGTGGGGGCTATACAAGTACCATGAAAAAGAGGCCCCTCTTTGACAGCCTCTTGGCTCGTGATTAGGTAAGTCATCTCGCGTTCTAGGATAGTCAGTTTGCTGCATTTCGTATGACACTAAGCCATTCTTAACAAATATTTGCCATGAACATCCGCCAGTACAATTGACACCATGAGTTGATCTTACAACCTTGTCATGACGCCATCGGTTTCGGTAAACATCTTCCCAGGCCCTATCTTCCTTGGTAACTATGCCGTGACCTTTTGAGTAGGTTGATTCTATGCGCTTAAAGTATCTGAGTCGATCTAAGAAATGGCTCATTTATATCTCCGTTATGATTATGTATTGATTATGGATTTTGAAATTCTGATTTTTTTCTAAGGTAGAACCACCAATTGATTAGCATACAAATTACATAGAATATTGCGAAGCCGTAAAGAGCATTTTCAGGGGTTGTTGCTTTTATTTGCTCCCCAAAAACTTTCGGTATGATAAAAGCCCCGTAAGCTGCTACAGCTGAAGTCCATCCTAATACTGGCCCTCTTTGCTCCTTGTTAAAAACCTGTGAAATTGTTCTAAATGTTGAGCCGTTACCTACACCGGTTGCTGCAAATAGAACTACAAATAAAGCCAAGAATGGGAAAAAATATATCTCAGGATTTGCTGACACATAAGCCTGTTTCATAAAATATGCCACTCCTAGTGCTGAGGCAACCATAATCGCTGAGATAATCTGTGTTACTTTTGCGCCACCCATTTTGTCGGCGATAGTTCCACCAATGGGCCTTATTAGCGCACCAAAAAAGGCGCCCATCCAAGCATAAGAAAGTGCAGACGGTGCATTTGGGTTAACCATATCATGGGTCATAACGCCATCGATTAAGACGTGCTGAAAACCAAAAATAACTTTTATTGATAACGCAAGGGCAGCGGAGTAGCCAATGAAAGACCCAAAAGTCATTGTGTAAATAATTGTCATTGCCCAGGTATGTTTATTTTGGAAAATTTTGTATTGGCGTGAAATATTGTTTTTATAGTCTAATCCTAGAGGCAGCAACTTAAGGCATCCAACTGTGAGTCCTATAACTATCGGCAGCACTATCCACTTATTAATCAACCATCCAGAGCCATTTGCCAATTTCGGAAGAAGTAGCCATAATCCAAATGAGGCAGTTATAAGACCAATAATTAACATCATAATGATCTTAATTGTTGCATTAAAAAGTGAGCCTATATTGGGCGAAACATGATCATCAACAATGTTATTCATGCCAATCCAAGAGGCTACAACAACTGGAATTAATATAATTAGCCAGATATACCCTGAATTTTGTAAATATGTTTCAGTGCCAGCAGGAATTTTTCCGATTAGCGTGCCTGAAGCTATCTGCAGTGTTTGAGGCTCAAAAGAAGCTATCGTAAATGTCATTGCCAGAGGAATTAGAATTTGAGTTGCGGTAACACCGAAGTTTCCAAGGCCTGCATTCATACCGAGGCCGTAACCCTGTATTTTGTTCGGAAAGAAAAATGAAATATTTGACATTGAGGATGCAAAATTACCGCCTCCAATTCCTGAGAGTAATGCGAGTATTTGAAAATGCCAAAATGGGGTATATGGATTTGATAAAGCTACTCCAACTCCCGCCGCTGGCAATATAAGAAGCAATGTCGTTATAAAAATGCTGTTTTTACCGCCCGCTAAACTGATAAAAAAGGTTGAGGGGATTCTTAAGGTGGCGCCTGATAGGCCGGCTATTGCGGTCAATGTAAATAGTTGTGATTGGTCAAATCCACCGTAGCCAGTATTGAGCATTTGAACAGTAATAATGCTCCACATAACCCATATTGCAAAACCACATAACAGGCTTGGAATTGAAATCCACAGGTTTCTTTTGGCTATTGCCTCCTGCTCATTCTCCCATTTTGATTCGTTGTCCGGATCCCAGCCAACTAAATTATTCGCCATTTGAAATTTCCTCTTTATTGTTCATTGATTATTTCTTGTGTTTGTTTTTGAAGTCGTTGTATCTTTGATTAAGTTCTTCAATTAAGTCAGCCTGTTCTAAAATTGCACGGGCAGATAACAATGCATCTTCCCCATGGGTATTCTTGTATTCCTCAAGCACAATTTCATTTGCTTCATGTATTTTTCTTTCATTCTCTTCTTTGCTAAAAGTGAAATGCATCCAAATTAGTGAGACACCAGTGGCGCCATAAAGAAGCATAAATATGACTGAATTAATATGAGTATGATCAATAAGAATGCCAAACATAATTGGCAATAAGAAGCCCCCTAAGCCACCCGCTAGACCAACAATGCCTGAAGCAACACCTATATTTTGAGGATACTCATCAGATAAAAATTTAAAAACGGAGGCTTTGCCAAAACCCCATGCAATTCCAAGCACAAATAGCAGGGATGTGAAAATCCAAACATTAAGGCTAATGTCAAACATTGCTTCACCATTAGTTGTTTGAATGATTAAAGCTGTTTGAGGGTAAGACATAAAAAACAGACATACAACTGAAATCCACATAACCCACCATGTGACCTTATAAGCTCCATATTTATCAGAAAACCATCCTCCTAGTGCACGAATAACGCCTGAAGGTAAAACAAATATTGATGCCATAAGGGCTGCAGTAGTAAGATCAAATCCATACTCATTTATGTAGTATTTTGTCATCCACAAAGATAGGGCAACAAAGCCCCCAAAAACCAATGAGTAATACTGCATGTACTTCCATATTTTTGGGTCTTTTAAAATAGATAACTGCTCCTTAATCGTGACCTTTGATGAAACTTTGTGACTTGGATCTTCATAAGTAAACATCCAATAAAGAAGCAAAACGACAATCATTGCAATAGCATAGATCTTTGGTACCATTTGCCAACCGTAAGTAACAACTAGTGAGGGCGCAATAAATTTAGTTATTGCTGCTCCTGCATTGCCTGCACCAAAAATGCCCATGGCAAAACCCTTTTTCCCAGCCTCGAACCATTTGGATGTATAAGCAATGCCAACAGAAAAAGAAGCTCCTGCAACACCAACAAATAGACCAAGTACCAGAAATTGCCAATATTTTGTAGCGTTGCCAATAAACCATAATGGTACAATTATTGATAGCATTAAAGAAAAATATACTATCCTTCCCCCCAGTTTATCGGTAAGCATTCCAACCGGTAGTCGAATGATTGATCCTGTTAAGATTGGAGTTGCTACTAATAAACCAAATTGAGTCTCAGATAAACTCAAAAGCTCTTTTATTGGGATTCCAATAATTGAGAACATTACCCAAACAGCAAAACATGCAGTAAAGGCAAATGTGTTGAGTGCTAGTACAGAATTTGCTTGACCTTTCTTTGATCTGATAAACATAATAACTTGTAACCATATAAGTTAGTAGCTATTATCTTTATGAAGAAACTATTTATCTTTGATGTAAATCAAGTTTTTTTTTTAAGAGTTAAAAAGAGGGCAGTCGTGAGTCCCAAAAATATTGCAGTCAGATCCGATAACTTTATCACAATATGCACAAAGCTCTTTTCCAGTTTTCTGGATAATGTTTTTGTTTTCTAATTCAATACCTTCTTCGCTCAGTTTCTTTAATGCTCTTGAAAGTGATTCAGGGGTCATTCCTAAGTATGATGCAAGGAGTGATTTAGATATAGGTAGCTTTCCTAGGTTGCTGTTGTTTACTGAGGCTAAAAACCATCCAAGCCTCTCCTTAGTGTTTTTTAAACGCCAAACTTCAGCTGTTACCATTAGGCTTTGAACGTTTTCAGCTAACATGTTGATAATATTTTTTGCAAACGTTAGATTTTCTTTTACTAGGTTGTTAATAGTTTCTTCAGAAAAGTACAGAAGAGTTGTGTCAGTTATAAACTCTGCAGAGACATCATAGTAGTGTGAAAAATGCATAGGAGAGACGACTTCGCCCTGATTTATGACTCGTAAAATCATTTCATCACCGCGCTCATTTATCTTGGTCAATTTAAACTGACCAGTAAATGATATGTAAAGACGAGGCCGATTGTTTACATCAAAGGAAAACATTTCTCCTTTTTGGTAATTCTTAACTTTTAGATATGTCGTCACTGACTCGATTTCATTTGCCTGCATGTTTTTAAACAGGGCTAATTCTGACAAGAAATTAAGGTAAGTTTTGTGTTCACTATTTTTGAAATTCATAATGACCTATTATCCCACAAAATTGAAATAAAGCTTTTTGTAAACTGGCTATTTTGTAAAAAATTATCCAAATAATAACTAATAGTTTATGTTAGAGGAAATTAACCACAGATGATTTATTTTCGATTAATTGACCTATGTCAAGAAATATTTTTCAATTATTTGTAATACTTTCCTTAGGAGTGCTTTTGGCAAGAGAGTAGTTGTATTTTCTTATCTGGCTTTTAAAATCAAATATTTATGTTGCATTGCACAAATTTATACAGTAAAATGCTGCGTTGCACAAATTTTAATTCAGGTAAATAATTGCAGTATGGAGAAGCAAGATGATTAAGTCTTTGGCAGTGCCAGAATACAATGATGAGATTGTAAAAAAATTTACAATTGCAGCAGTATTTTGGGGAATTGTAGGTTTTTGTGCTGGCCTCTTTATCGCGCTTCAGATGGCCTTTCCTGGGCTTAATTTTGAGCCTTATTTTACATTTGGAAGGCTAAGGCCACTCCACACGTCTGCCGTAATATTTGCTTTTGGCGGTAATGTATTATTTGCTACGAGTTATTTTGTTGTTCAGAGGACTTGTCGTACAAGAATTTGGGGAAGTCGACTTGCTAGCTTTACGTTTTGGGGTTATCAAGTGTTCATCCTTCTGGCGGCCCTTGGCTATGTTTTTGGTGTGACTCAAGGCAAGGAGTATGCTGAACCAGAGTGGTATGCTGACTTATGGCTTACAATTGTGTGGGTCGTTTACCTTGTAGTTTATCTCATGACGCTTACAAAAAGAGAGGAGCCACATATCTATGTAGCAAACTGGTTTTTTCTCGCTTTTATCGTTACAGTGGCTGTGCTTCACCTGGTAAACGGTATTTCGGTGCCAGTATCTTTGACAAGTTTTAAGAGCTACCCTTTATGGGGCGGTGTTCAAAATGCGATGATACAGTGGTGGTATGGTCATAACGCGGTCGGTTTTTTTCTGACGGCTGGCTTCTTAGGGATTATGTATTATTTTGTACCAAAGAGAGCAAATAGACCCGTTTATTCTTATCGATTGTCTATTCTGCACTTTTGGTCATTAATATTTATTTATATTTGGGCAGGTCCTCACCATCTTCACTACACTGCGCTTCCGGATTGGGCGCAGACTCTCGGAATGACCTTTTCGATTATATTATGGATGCCGAGTTGGGGAGGAATGATTAACGGTCTAATGACACTCTCAGGGGCTTGGCATAAACTTCGTGAAGACCCAGTTCTAAAGTTCATGATAGTCTCCCTCGCTTTTTATGGTATGAGCACTTTTGAAGGGCCTGTAATGGCAATCAAAGAGGTTAATGCTCTGAGTCATTACACTGATTGGACGATTGGCCATGTTCACTCAGGAGCTTTAGGTTGGGTTGCCTTCATTAGTTTTGGTGCTATTTACCATTTAGTGCCTGAGCTTTGGAAAAGGAAAGAGTTATATTCATTGAAACTTGTAAATGCACATTTATGGATTGCCACAATTGGAATCGTTTTTTATATTTCAGCAATGTGGATCGCTGGAGTGATGCAAGGTTTGATGTGGCGGAGTTATGATAGTTTAGGTTATTTGGAGTATTCGTTTGTAGAGACTGTAATGGCGATGCACCCTTACTACATTATTCGCGCACTTGGAGGGGTTTTATTTCTAATTGGCGCCCTGATTATGGTTTACAACTTATGGAAAACTGTTGCTACCAATGACGAGAAAGCGCAGTTTGTTTCGTAATTGGGGTAAATGACATGCTAAATAAACACAGTCAGATCGAGAAAAATTCAATTCTATTGTTGGTTCTTGTTGTTATAGCAATCTCAGTGGGAGGGTTAATAGAAATTGTGCCACTTTTTCGAGTGGAGACCACGATTGAACCTATAAAAGGTATTAGGCCATATACGCCATTGGAATTAGCTGGGCAGGATATATACATTCGAGAGGGTTGCTATGGTTGTCATAGTCAGCAAATCAGGCCGCTAAGAGATGAGGTGGAGCGATATGGGCATTATTCATTGGCAGCAGAAAGCATGTATGACCACCCCTTCCAGTGGGGCTCAAAGAGAACAGGTCCAGATTTAGCCCGTGTTGGTGGTAAATATTCAGATGATTGGCATGTTGGGCACATGATTAATCCTCAAGAGTTTGTCCCCGAATCAATTATGCCGCGTTATAGCACTATGGAAAGTAGAGATGCTAACCTTATTAATATTGGGGCACACTTGGCGACCCTTAAGTTAGTGGGTGTTCCTTATACAGACTCAATGGTTGAAAATGCCTACGATGATGCTATGACTCAAGCAAAAGAAGGTAGTAGTGAGAGTGAATTAGCCCTATTTGAGCGTTATGGCAAAAACATAAATATTCGAAATTTTGATGGAAAGAAAGGAGTTGTATCAGAACTAGATGCGATTATTGCCTATCTTCAAGTTCTGGGAACTATGGCCAATCTTAAAGATTATGATCCAGATATGTTGACTAAAGAAACGAATCCAGAATGATTGATTATATAAATTCAAACGCAGGCGTCATCGGGCTTTTATTCTTTGTCAGTGTATTTGTTGGAGTTGCTTTGTGGTCTTTTTCCCCAAGCAGAAAAGAGAAAATAGAGTCCTACAAATATATACCTATTGTGGAGGATGTTTATGATCCAAGACGATAAAGATAAGCACATTGATGAATATAGTGGAATTGAAACTACTGGCCATGAATGGGATGGCATAAGAGAGTTAAATAACCCATCACCGCGATGGTGGGTATGGGTATTTATTGTTACAATAGTTTGGGCTATTGGTTATTGGTATGTCTACCCCGCATGGCCAACGTTTTCAGGCGATGGTTTTCGTGGGGGTACTCAGGGGAGTATAAATTGGACTCAGTACAAACAACTCACAGAGAGTCAAAATGAAATCTTATCCCGACGTGCTGAAAATCTAGAGCAATTTCAAAAAAATTCAATTGAGGATGTTATGAAGCATCCACAACTGTTTGCTTTTGCAGTAGCAGGAGGAAAGTCAGCTTTCAAGGAAAATTGTGCAGGTTGCCATGGAAGTGGCGCAGCAGGTGCTAGAGGATATCCAAATCTGAATGATGATGATTGGCTTTGGGGAGGTTCAATTGAAAATATCTATTTAACGATTAAGCATGGCATTCGCACAGATAATCCTAAGACTAGAGCTTCTTCAATGCCTTCATTTAAAGGTATGCAAGAGGATGATTTGAAACAAATTGCAGCATATGTGATGAGTTTATCTAAAAGTTGGCACTATACTGCGGAAGGAAAAACAAAGTATGAGCAGATGTGCTTGTTTTGTCATGGAAAGAATGGGGTTGGCAACCCAAGTCTAGGTGCTGCAAACATTTCTGACAGCATATGGCTTCATGTTGAAGACAGCAATCCAGGAATAGTTAGTCAAATTGAAAATCCAAAACATGGCGTCATGCCAGCCTGGGAAGGTCGGTTGGATGATGCAACAATAAAGCAACTCGCTATCTATGTGCACTCATTGGGCGGTGGTGAGTAGGTTTGCCCACAAATAACAACATTAAACTTTTTGAAAAGCAGCAAAAAGTTTACCCAAAAAGAGTTTGGGGTAAATATCGCAAAATTAAATGGCTGCTAATGTTCATCACCCTGGGGATTTATTATCTTGCACCATGGATTAGGTGGGACCGCGGATTCAATGCCCCAGACCAGGCGATACTAATTGATATCCCTAACAGCAGGGCATACTTTTTTTTTATTGAGATTTGGCCTCAAGAGGTTTATTACATTACAGGCCTTTTAATCATTGCAGCAGTAGGACTTTTTTTTGTTACTAGTCTTTTTGGAAGGGCTTGGTGTGGGTATATATGCCCACAAACTGTCTGGACAGATTTATTTGTTTGGGTCGAAAGAATCTTTCAAGGAGATCGTCAAAAAAGAATGAAGTTGGACAAATCAAGCTTAAGCTTTGATAAATTTTGGCGCAAGCTAGCGACTCATTTAACATGGATTTTCATTGGATTGATTACTGGCGGTGCATGGGTTTTTTATTATAACGACGCACCTACTCTGATGGGCCAGATACTCAATTTAGACATTCCTTGGTCTGTCACAGGTTGGATCATAGCACTTACAGGCAGTACCTATTTGTTAGCTGGTTTTGGACGCGAACAGGTCTGTAATTACATGTGTCCTTATGCACGCTTCCAGTCAGCAATGTTTGATGAAAAGTCATTAATTATTTGTTATGACGAGTCTCGAGGAGAGCCAAGGAGTTCCTTTAAAAAAAACACAAGTTGGCAGGGGAGAGGGCACTGTATAGATTGCAAAATATGTGTCCATGTATGTCCAGCTGGTATTGATATTAGAAACGGCCTTCAGATGGAATGCATAGCTTGCGGGATGTGCATTGATGCATGCAACAATGTTATGGACAAGCTAAGCTTACCTCGTGGATTAGTTCGATACGATACTGAGCTAAACCAAAAATTATCCGAAAAAAATAGAGAAAATAAAATCAATATATGGCGAAAAAGAACAATTTTTTACATATCTATTCTTCTGATAACTTCTTCTATTATGTTTTATGGATTGAGTTCTCGTTCACCAATTGAATTGCATGTCTTGCATGACCGTAACCCCCTGTTTGTACAACTAAAAGACCATAAAATTCGTAACGGCTATGATATTAAAATTCTAAACAAGACTCATGAGGATAAAGTCTATAAGCTCTCTGTCTCAGGTATTGATAGACCAGAAATAAGGATTATGGGCGCAGGCAATATAAGTCCTGATAACTTGAAAGTATTTGCTGATAGTGTTGGACATTTTCGTGTGTTTTTGACCTCATATAAGCAAATGTTTTTGCGCCAAAAACTCATTTTCTACGTTGAGGATGTTAAAACCAAAATCAAACAACATAAGAACAGTATATTTTTGAGTGGGAAGGAATAATGCATAATAAAGCGTCATTGAGAGATAGAATAATTCCGCTATATTTTGTAGCATTTTTTGTTGTAATAGCAATCTTTGATGGTATTTTTGTTTACCTTGCTACATCAACGCACAGCGGTGTTGTTACTGAAAATGCTTATCAAAAAGGATTAAATTATAATCAATATATTGATGCATACAATTTGCAAGAGATTGAAGGTTGGATAGGACATATTGAATTCACTGGATCATCATTAATTTTTCAGCTAAACGATAAACAAGGTAAGCCGATTGAGACTGCTGAAGTTGTTGCTAATATTTCTCGCTCTACTAAATCAGGCCTGGACTTCGTTGTTTTGCTTGTACATATGACTAATGGCAGATACGAGAATAAAGCGATAAAGTTTCCTTTAAAGGGACAGTGGGATATCAGGGTTTTAGCCCAAATCAATCAAAAGAAGTATCAAAAGAGCAAGCGCATCATAGTTTACTAGTTGTGCTAATAAAAGTTTTATCAATGAAAAGTATTATTACTAAGAATTTGGGATTTTATGAAGATTTTGGAAAGTAGTTATAAAGAGCTCCCTGACAAAGAGGATCAATTTTCCATTTTTGCAGACCAAGACGCTGATGATGGCTATAGCTTAACACTTTCCATAGAAAATATTCATTGTGCCTCCTGTGTCCAACGCGTAGAAATGGCGCTTAAAGAGCACAAAGAGGTTTTGTCAGCAAGGGTGAATATGTCTACCGAAAGATTAACATACTCCTGGAGAGGAGCAAAGAGTTTTGGTGATTTTTTAGCTAATAAGGTGATTGATCTTGGCTATGGCCTCAAGCCTTTTGGTGAGAGTGTTGAAGGCAATTCAAAAGGTCAAGAAAAAACACTCTTACGATGTCTTGCTGTTGCAGGTTTTGCAATGGGAAATCTGATGATGATTTCTATAGGCCTGTGGTCAGAAGAAGTAGAGTTTATGGGTGTTGCAACTCAAGATTTCTTGCACTGGATTTCAGTCATTATTGCGCTTCCTGCTATTATTTATTCCGGAAGACCTTTCTTTTTTTCTTCGATTAATGCATTGAAAAAAAGGCATGCAAACATGGATGTCCCAATCTCTTTGGCCATAATTCTTGCAAGCATGATGAGTCTATTTGAGACAATTAATCATGGCGAACATATCTATTTTGATTCTGCAGTGATGCTTCTTTTTTTTCTATTAATTGGTCGATATCTAGATATTCGTGCTAAAGGGAAGGCAAAAGAATCTGCCAAGGCTTTGCTTGCGAAGCTTCACGGAACTGCAACCGTTCTTTTACATAGCAAGAGACAAAATATTCCCATTCGAGATATCAAGGAGGGTATGACTATACTTATTGCTCCGGGGGAAAGTATTCCGGTTGATGGAGTTGTCTTAAAGGGAGTATCAGAGGTCGACATGAGTCTAATTACGGGTGAAACAATACCAAATCTGGTTAATAAGGGAGATGCTGTTTTTGCTGGCACAATCAATATTGCATCCGCATTTCAGTTAACAGCATCGAAAGCAAGTCAAGAAAGTTTGCTGGGAGAAATTGTTACTTTAATGGAGAGGTCAGAAAGGTCTAAGTCAAGGTTTGTAAGAATTGCAGATAAGGCGGCAAGTATCTACACACCAACAGTCCATGTAATGGCACTATTGACTTTTTTAGGCTGGTTGGTATTCGGTCAAACATGGCAATTAGCGCTATTGAATGCAGTAACAGTTCTCATAATTACTTGCCCATGTGCTCTTGGATTGGCAGTACCTGTTGCCCAAGTTCTGGCTGGTTCTAGACTTTTTAAAAGTGGAATCTTATTGAAGTCTGGGGATGCATTAGAAAAACTAGCTGGTATTGATACGGTTATTTTAGACAAAACTGGGACGCTTACTCTTGGAAGACCTGAGCTTATAGATAAAGATTATAAAGAGTCTCACCTTCAAATTGCAGCGTCGCTGGCAGTCAATAGTAAGCATCCATTGTCACAGGCAATCTCAATGGCATACTCGGGAGAGCTGCTAGGCGTTAATAACATAGAAGAATTTCCAGGTTTTGGTATCCAAGCATTTGTTGGTGATAATGAGGTGAAGTTGGGGAGAAGGCAGTGGTGTGGCAACGAAAATGATAAGGAGACAGATGAAATAGAACTATGGCTTTCAATCAATAATGAAAAAGTTTGTTTTAAATTTATTGATGTTTTAAGAAAAGATGCAAAAGATACAGTTAAATATTTTCAAAATGTAGGCTATAAGGTCATTCTCCTTTCAGGAGACTCTAACAAAATTGTTAGCAATATTGCAAAAAAAGTCGGAATTACTGACTATCATGGGGAAGTCTCACCAATAGATAAGTGTGAATATATAGAAAAGTTAAAAAAGAAAGGATCCAAAATATTGATGGTAGGAGATGGATTAAATGACGCCCCATCGCTTTCATTAGCGGATGTTTCTATGTCTCCCTCAAGCGCAATAGATATTACTCAAAACACAGCTGACATAGTCTTTCAAGGTATAGTTCTGAGGCCAATCATTAAGACAATTGTCGTTGCTAAGCAAGCCAAAAAAATAATAATAGAAAATTTCATGTTAGCAATTTTCTACAATATGATAGCTATCCCATTTGCTGTGCTTGGTTATGTAACACCCCTTATTGCTGCGATAGCCATGTCAAGCTCTTCGTTGGTGGTTATTCTAAATAGCTTTAGATTGAATGGCAAAGGAATAAGATAATGGATGTGCTTATTTACTTAATTCCAATAGCTCTTTTATTAAGCTTTATCGGTCTTATTTCTTTTTTTTGGACACTAAATAATGATCAGTATGATGATTTAGAGGGCTCGGCAAACAGAATTCTTTTTGATGATGAAAAAACTAGATAAAAGTTGTCATACTTATTTCTTACTTAAAAATATATATTATTAAGAAATCTCACTAAAAACTTTAGAAACTTGACATAGGTCATGTTTTTAATTGAAGTGTCTTGTCATAATGATCCTGAATGGTAAGTCATCTTGGCAGAACACAGCCCCTAAAGGATCTTCCAATTTTGCATTTGACATACCATTCAAAGCGTTTTGGCGTCTTGAACTTGGAAATAGAGTAATTACTGCAGACAAACTCCTTTTTTCTCTACTTTCAGGTTTTAGGCGTCATAACACTTTTTAACTTTCGAATTATTTTTTGAGGAGATTATGGATATACTATTTAGCCCATTATTTATGGGCGCATTTTGTATAAGCATTTTTATTGCAGGCTTGGTCTTTGTTGGCCTTCTATTTAAAGAGCTTACTTAATATGAGTAATCAAGAGATTAGGGATATTCCAAAGTTAGTTGCTGTATGTTTGGGAGTAATGGCAGCGATGTTTATAGTTGTATATCTCGGAATATTAACATTGCTTCAGTATCTTCCTGCAGCAGAGTCTTTTGTCGGCTAGCCATAAAGTAAATCATTAACTGAAATAAAGATGAATTCGTACTAAATTCAAAAGATTCTTTTAGGTCGAAAGGTTTCTTAATTAGTTTCCATCTGGTTCAATTGGTTCAGGAGCTATAACATCTCGATTTCCAGCACTATTCATGGCGCTAACAATTCCACTTGACTCCATATCTTCAATAATTCTGGCCGCACGGTTGTAGCCAATTCGCATTCTTCTTTGAAGGCTTGATATGGATGCCCTTCTTGTTGATGTAACAATCTGAACAGCTTCATCAAAGAGTGGATCAAGTTCACCACTAGCTTGGCTAGATCCATTGTCACTCGTTGGCTCAGATTTGGGATTTAATATGCCATCTAAATAGTTAGGATTTGAGTGTTTTTTAAGGTGTTTGACAACTCTCAGTATCTCGCTATCTTCAACAAAGGCGCCATGAACTCTAGTGAGATGAGACATTCCTGGAGCCATATAGAGCATATCACCCATACCCAGGAGCTGTTCGGCGCCAGACTGATCTAAGATTGTTCTAGAGTCTGTTTTAGAGGAGACTTTGAACGATACTCTTGTTGGAATATTGGATTTGATAAGGCCCGTTATCACGTCAACACTCGGTCTCTGCGTGGCAACAATTAGATGCATACCTGCAGCACGTGCTTTTTGTGCAATGCGAACAATGAGGCTCTCAACTCGTTTTGATTTGGCTTTGTCTTCTTGTGCTAGTGCACCCAACATGTCAGCGTATTCATCAATCACGATGACAATCAGAGGTAGCGCTTCAAGTTCTGGGTGCTTCTCTCCTTCTTTTGCAATTTCTGGATTAAAAGAGGGGTCTAAAAGTGGCTTGCCAGACTTTTTAGCGAGCCGCTGTTTTTCGTTGAATGATTCAATATTTCTAACGCCAAACTTTGCAAGGAGACTATAACGCCTTTCCATTTCATTGACGCACCACCAGAGCGCACTTGCAGCTTCATTCATGTTTGTCACTACTGGGGTTAGAAGGTGAGGTATGTCAGCATATGAGGCCAACTCTACAATTTTAGGGTCAATCATGATCAGTCTGACTTGCTCAGGTGAAGCTTTATAGAGGATACTTAAAATAATCGCATTGAGGCCTACTGACTTGCCCATTCCTGTCGCACCGGCTACCAGTAAGTGAGGCATTTTTGCAAGATCAACTACTACTGGTAAGCCATTAATGTCCTTACCGAGGCCCATAGAGAGTGTAGATTTTGCCTTGGAAAAAGCCTCACTTGAGAGAATTTCTTTAAGGCCGATCATCTCACGATTGTTATTCGGAATTTCAAGTCCAATGACTGGCTTTCCTGGAATAACATCCACAATTCTGACGCTCTCAACAAGGAGCGCTCTGGCGAGGTCTTTATTAAGGTTCATAATTTGACTGACTTTAATACCAGGAGCAAGGGAGATTTCAAATTGAGTGACAACAGGGCCTGGAGTTACTGCTGTGATGGTGACATCAAAGCCAAAGTCCTTCAGTTTAATTTCAACTTGCTGACCCATTTCAACCAAAAACTCTTCTGTGTAGCCAAGACCAGAGTTATCAACATCATCAAGTAATGATAAGCCTGGCAGACCACCCGAAGTGCCAGATTTGAATAGGTTACTGCCTTGTTCTTTTTGAGGCTTGTCTGCCTTCTTAGGCTTTTCGACCTTCTCTGCCTTCTTAGGCTTTTCAACCTTCTCTACTTTATTGGTGCTGTCTATTTTGGTTAATTCTGCAGCAGAAGTTTTAGAGCTAATTATTTCTGGCTTTATTTTTTCTTTTTTTATTTTGTCTGGATTTTTTTCTTTTATATTGAGGCGATTTTTGAATAGTGATGTGCTAATATTTTTCCAAGAAGCGCTAGTCGCGATACTAAAACTCACCAGTATGATTCCAACATAAATGAGTGTTGAAGAGTCCCCAAAAAGGTCATAAAAGAGGAGCTCATGCATTGATTTACCGATCATCCCACCAGCCAAAAAGGTTTCTTTTAGTCCATCCATCACTTTTATTTCAGGTGCATATTGATGTGCAAGCGCTGCAATAAAGAACAGCATTATAAAATATGAAATGAGACGAATTAGGAAGGTAAGCTGGCTCTGACTTTCTTTGTTTGCATCTCGATGAAAGTTATAGCCCAACCATATAACAGATATTGGAATTACATAAGAGACATATCCCAATATTCCAATGCTAATGTCACTTAAGTAGGCACCAAATATTCCTGCGCTATTCATTACTGGCTTGCTAAGGACTGCTCCCCCAGTCCAGGGGTCTTCAGACGGTGCGCTTGTTATTAGTGCAATAAAAAAAACAGCCCCAGCAGTCAAAAGCAAAATAAAAATAGATTCGCTGACGAGTTTTGAGCGCGGATTATTTATAGGGGTATTTTGAGTGGTTCGTTTATTATTTTTTTTCAAGACAGCTTATAATACTCATTTGATTAATTAGTATAAAGTATTTCATTATGAGTGATATTAAACATTGTCGAGTTTTGATTGTTGGATCAGGCCCTGCTGGTTATTCTGCCGCAGTCTACGCGGCTAGAGCTAACTTAAATCCAGTGATTGTTAGTGGGCTAGAGCAAGGTGGTCAATTAATGACTACGACTGACGTTGACAATTGGCCTGGGGATCATGATGGGCTTCAAGGTCCAGACTTAATGGAGCGTATGAAAGAACACGCTCTGAGATTCAATACTGAAATTATTAATGACCACATAACGAGCGTTGATTTTTCTAAGCGTCCTTTTACGCTTCAGGGCGGTGAGACTACCTATACTGCTGATGCTGTGATTATTTCAACTGGAGCAACTGCTCAATATTTGGGGCTTGACTCTGAAGAGGCCTTTAAAGGTAAAGGTGTTTCAGCCTGTGCTACATGCGATGGTTTTTTCTATCGCGGACAAAAGGTTGCTGTGATTGGCGGCGGTAATACTGCTGTGGAAGAAGCTCTTTACTTGTCGAACATTGCGGACCATGTCACAGTTGTTCATCGCAGAGATAAATTTAGATCTGAAAAAATTCTCTCAGACCAGCTTATAGAAAAAGCTGAAAATGGAAATGTCTCAATTGAGTGGGACCATAATTTGGATGAAGTCTTGGGTGATGATATGGGTGTCACAGGTCTGCGTTTAAGAGGGAATGACGGAAATACAAAAGAGGTTGATGTGCACGGTGTTTTTATAGCGATTGGTCACAAGCCGAACACTGGTATTTTTGAGGGTCAAATTGAAATTAATAACGGGTATATAACTGTTCAGGGCGGCCTAGAGGGTAATGCGACACAAACGAGTGTTGAGGGAGTTTATGCTGCAGGTGATGTTGCTGATCATGTATATAGACAGGCAATTACCTCTGCGGGCTCAGGATGTATGGCGGCATTAGACGCCGAGAGATTTTTAGATAACGCATAGATTGGGCAAGGCTTACAGCGGCTAAATTCAAACTCAATTATGATTTGCCTTGTGTATAATTACGCGCTTTGGCCATATAGCTCAGTTGGTAGAGCAAGGGACTGAAAATCCCTGTGTCCCTAGTTCAATTCTAGGTGTGGCCACCATATTTAAAGCCGAATTAGACGAGAGTTTAATTCGGCTTTTTTGTGGATAATTGTTTAGTCAGAAGCGCGACACTTCCATAAGAATAGAGCAATGAAAATTACTGTTGGGATCATTCCAAGCGGATCAAATTTAGAGACACCTGTTGATACATGAAATAATTGTACAGCTGCAAAGCCAGCATTAGCGTATACACCAATTAACATACCAAATTTTTTAAGGTTGTCAGGAGCCCAAGTGGGCGCCATCCACATAATTACACCTAGAACGGTCATTGGTACTGATACAATCTGACCAAAGGCAATAGATTCCGCAGTTAATTCCCAGCCTGGACCTTGCGCGACCATTGCAGGTGCAAACCAAAACATTACAGCCCACAACCACGCAAATATAGCTTGAGCTTTAAAGATATTTGTTAATGTCATTTCTATACCCCTTATATAGTTATAAAATTTTTCTTCATAGCATTATTTTCCCCTTGTTAAATAATGCTCAGTTCAATTATAAGGATAGTATGGAACCAAGTTTTAGTTATTTAGTGTAATTATTAGTGGAGCTGAGTGGGACTTATAAAGTCTTGCTTGGAGGGTTGCAGAGTCTCCTGAATAAAGAGCACGCCTATTCTGACAAACTCAACGATCTCATAGAAATCCTCAGCATTATCATCGGTATCAAGAAGGTCCGCATCGAGTTGAGAGATCTCACTGATGTCCTTAATCATCTCAGTCACTTCCTCATCAGAGGTTTCTACTGAACTAAGACCGAGACCCATTAAGAAGCCTTGGCACCATTCAATAAGTGTATTTGCTTGCTCTCTGAGGGGCGTGTCATCATCAGCAATTACAGGCCAAAAGTTAAGCGTTGGGTCGGCAAGTTGCTCACTGGTGTTGTTAAATATTTCAGCTAATACTTGATGAGACTCTTTTTCTAGCAGGTTGTTAAGATCAATGCTCACTAGGATTTCATTAAGCCACTCATCCAGATGGATATCTTGTTTGACACAATAAAAACCGCACAGTAATCCGTGTGCAGAAGAAATTGTATCGTCGGTATTCAATTTATGAAGCGCATCTTTTGCAAGATCGTAGTTAATAGGTTGGCTCATGATTTAAAAAGCCCCAGCAAGTATTTCCATAACAGCCATGCGAACTGCAATACCATTGGTGACCTGTTGAAGTATAACTGATTGAGAGCCATCAGCCACTTCAGAGCTAAGCTCTATCCCTCTATTAACAGGGCCAGGATGCATGACGATTGCATCTGGCTTGGCAAGCTTCAATTTATCATTTGTGAGACCAAACCCATCAAAATAGGTTTGCTCATCAGGGATATCTGCAGCAATCATTCTCTCTTTTTGAAGCCTTAAAGAGATAATAACATCAGCCCCTTCAATGCCTTGATCCAGATTTTCAAAACGCTCTAACCCAGGAGTTTCTTCTTTGTAGTGAAGTGTTTCTGGCGCAATTAAACGAATATCCGTTGTGCCCAAAGTTTTCATAGCTTGTATTCCAGATCGCGCAACACGGGAGTGCCTAATATCGCCAACTATGGCAACAGATAAGTTGTGAAACGTTTTTTTATGTTGGCGAATTGTGAGGACATCTAGTAGTGCTTGAGTAGGATGCGCATTGATGCCATCACCGGCATTAATTATGGAGACTCCTTCTATATTTTCAGCAACATGATGGGGTAGGCCATTTTGCTTGTGCCTGATGACAAACATATCAATCTGCATTGCCTTGAGCGTGTGCATGGTGTCCATCAAGGTCTCATTTTTCTTGGTCGCCGAGTTTGCTAAGTCGACGTTTATTGTTTTGGCGCTAGTCCTCTTTCCAGCAATCTCAAAAGTATTTCGCGTTCGCGTTGAAGGCTCAAAGAAGAGATTGGCAACCGACATATCTCTCAATATTTTAGTTTTTTGAAGATTGCCTTTATGGTCGATAAGGTCATCAGCCACATCAAGTATCTTTTCAATTTGATTTTTGGGAAGACCTTCGAGACCCAGAAGATGAATTAATCTTCCATTCGGGTTGAGCTGTGCATCGTTGCTAATCGTGTGTGGTTTCATTGAGCCAAGTCTGCAAAATTAGTTCAGCTGATCGCTTATCTACATCAGCTCTATCAGCGTTTTTGTGAGCGTAGTGCCATTTTAGTTGGTTTTTTGCTTCTGAAGAGGATAAATATTCATCAATAAAAAAGACAGGAATTTTATAACGCTGTGCAAGCTTTCTTCCAAACGATTTTGCTATGAAGGTCATCTCTTGCTCATTATTGTCCTTGTCAAGTGGCAGTCCAACAATGAAAGCATCAGGCTTGTGCTGACTAATAAGATTTTCTAGGTCTACCCAGTTTGTTGACCCATTCTTATTGTGGATGACAGTATCAATTCCATTCGCCTGAGAGGTAAGGCTGTTTGCAATAGCGACGCCTGTACGTTTCGTTCCAACATCAAAACCAAGATAGGTTTTGATGGTCATTGAAGTTGTTGAAATAGTTCATATCCAACATAGCCGTCTGCGACAAAGCCAATATCAGATTGGAATTTTCTAGTAGCCTGCCTTGTCTTAGGTCCGGCCATTCCATCAGGCGTACCAGTGTCATAGCCCAAAAGGTTCAGGGTGTTTTGAATCTGCATAACATCCTCTCTACTAAGAAGCGGCTCATCTAAGGGTTTAGCAGAGAGCCTTCCTGCGCCATTAAGTCTGTCTGACAAGTATGCAACAGAAAGTGCATAGAGAATTGAACGGTTCCAACCCATAATGACTTCGAAGTTTCTGTAAACCAAAAAGGCAGGACCTTTGTGGCCCATCGGTACAATTAGAGAGGCTTTAAAATTAGATTTTGGAAGAGCTGATCTGTTACCTTTAAGAACGCCAAGCGCTGCCCACTCATTCACCGTCTTTTCAACTTTTAAGCCAGTTAATCGATAGTCAAAGTTTTTAGGGATTAAAGCTTCACGACCCCACTTTTCTCCTTTTTTCCAGCCAAGCTCGCTTAGAAAGTTTGCAGCACTTGCATAGATATCTTCCTTGTTATTCCAGAGATCAACCTTACCATCCTTATTAGCATCAACGCCATAAGCAATAACGTTGGTCGGCATAAACTGAACAGCACCCATTGCGCCAGCCCATGAACCAGTTGCATCAATAGGGATAGTTTTTTTATCCATCAGTTTGAGAGCAGCAATAAGCTCTCGCGTAAAGAATTTAGAGCGCCTTGGGTTATAGGCTAGAGTCGCCAGAGATTGAATAAGTCTCTCACTACCCATATAGTTTCCATAATTACTCTCCAGCCCCATAAAGGCTACGATGAGATGCGCTGGGACGCCATATTTTTGAGAGGTTTTGTCAAGTAATGATGCATTTTGTTTTAATGTATCATTGCCATTATTGAGTCGTGTCTTACTAACCCTTTTGTTGACATAGCGCCAAAAGTTTTGAGTAAACTCAGCTTGAGAGTTGTCAGAATCAATAATTTCAGGCTTTGGCTCTACTAGGCCTAAGAATGCCTTGTCAAGGGTTGCTTTTGAAACGCCCTGTTCGGTTGCAGATTTGCGAACCTGGTCAAGAAAGTCGTCAAAAGTCTGTGAATTTGCAAAAACGCTTGTTGTTAGAAAAAAAAGACAAAAAAATCTTAAAAGCATATGTAAATTATAATGAGACAATACCACCTTATTTTAATTAATCTAAACCAAGATGTCGACCTATAAGCCATTAGCTGAAAAATTAAGACCTTCAGATCTAAACGATTTTATTGGCCAGCACCACTTGCTTGATTCTGACAAGCCAATTGGCAAAGCATTAGGTGACAAGCAGCTCCACTCAATGATTTTGTGGGGGCCTTCAGGAGTTGGAAAGACCACACTAGCAAGAATTATCTGTGCTCAGATGGGTGCACATTTTGAGCAGATGTCTGCTGTCCTGGATGGTATTAAAGAGCTTAGAAATGTTATTAAGCACGCTGAACTATACAAGCAAAATGATACAAGCACCATTCTATTTGTTGACGAGATTCACCGATTCAACAAAGCTCAGCAAGATGCTTTCTTACCTCACATTGAGTCGGGATTGATTACGCTTATTGGGGCGACGACTGAGAATCCTTCTTTTGAAATTAACTCCTCAGTTTTATCAAGGGCAAGGGTCTATATCCTAAATAAGCTCAGTAACGAGGAGCTTGAGAGAATTGCTGTAAGAGCTATGACTACTCAAGGTGTTAAGCTTGAGAGTGACGGCTCTTTGTCTCTCATTATCGATAGCAGTGACGGCGATGCTCGTCGACTCATCAACATTATTGAGCAGTTAACTCAAAAATCGAATCAGATATTAGGCAAAAAAGACATTATCAAAATGCTCCAGCAGAAGGTTAGCAGTTTTGATAAGGGCGGCGATATCTACTATGAACAGCTATCAGCATTTCACAAGTCAGTCAGAGGCTCGTCTCCAGATGGTGCTCTTTATTGGATGGCAAGAATGCTTGTTTCAGGTTGTGACCCTAAAGTGATTGCTAGAAGGCTCCTCGCAATTGCCTCAGAAGACATTGGCAATGCTGATCCAAGGGCACTTCAAATCACAGTTAATGCATGGGATGTTTATGAGCGTCTGGGAGACAAAGAAGGGAATCGAGCGATAGCTCAGGCGGTGGTATTTTGTGCGTGTGCACCAAAATCAAATGCGATCTATACTGCTTTTAATAAGGCGATTGAAGCGGCAAAAGAAACCAATGACCTGGATGTTCCTGTTCATCTCAGAAACGCAAGTACAAAGCTTATGAAAGAGCTAGGACATGGTAAGGATTATCGGTATGCACATCATGAGCCCAATGCCTACAGCAAGGGGCAGACTTACTTTCCAGATGAAATGGGAGAAAAGATCTATTATGAGCCCACTGATAGAGGACTAGAGATTAAAATTAAGGAAAAACTAGAGCTGCTTAGGGCGGAGTTATGAGCACAATTTCATCTATTGCGAGTATCGGTATAGGCGCCACAATCGGTGCTACTTGTCGATACTATATAGGCGTTTTATCGATCCAATATCTCGGAAAAGGGATGCCCTATGGAACCCTAATTTCCAATATCATTGGATCATTTATTGCAGGCATATTAATTGTACTTGTCTTAGAAAAGCTGTATCTGAGCGAAACCTATCGCTTGATGCTTCTTGTCGGTCTGGCGGGCTCTTTAACAACGATGTCTGCTCTCTCTATTGAGTCCGTTGAGATGCTTAGTGGAGGAGATTACGCGCAAGCTCTAACCAATATTCTATTAAATCTAGGCCTTTCGCTTTTAGCTGCAAGTCTGGGAGTGATGCTTGCAAAATATGCTTTTAATCTAGCGCAGGGCTAGCCTATTTTCAACTTCATCTAAAAGCGTGGCTGCAATATTGAGTCCAAACTGTACATCAAGCTCACGAATACAGGTCGGGCTAGTCACATTAATTTCAGTAATATAATCACCAATCACATCAAGACCCACAAACATCAACTCTTTCTCAATAAGCATTGGAGCGATTTGTGAGCACAGGTGGCGATCCCTTTTTGACAAGGGCTGGCCAACGCCCTTAGCACCTGCGGCTAGGTTTCCTTTAAAGCTTCCCTCTGCAGGAAGCCTTGCAAGTGCATACTCAACAGGCTTTCCATTGATGAGAAGGATGCGCTTATCACCCTCCTTTATTTCTGGCAAAAATTCCTGCACCATGATGTAACGACTCTGCTTATTGGTGATCTTTTGAAGCACATCATCAATGTTGCGATCCCCCTTTGAGAGTTTATATATATCAGTTCCTCCCATACCATCAAGCGGCTTGACGACCACAGTCTGTATCTCTTCAATAAAGGAATTTATTTTTTGAATATTTGAGCTAACAAGGGTTTTTGGAATGCACTCTGGAAAATTAAGAGCGAAGAGTTTTTCATTGGCGTCCCTCAAAGAACTTGGTTTATTGACCACCAAAACCCCATCTGATTCAAGCTGCTCAAGAAGATACGTCGCATAAATATAATCCATATCGAATGGTGGATCTTTACGCATAAATACTGCATCTAGCGTACCTAGTGACAAAGCTTGGGACTCTTCCCGAGAACACCAGTTTGACTCAGAATCAACCACCAAAGTCTTCCTTGAGTGAGCGATGACCTTGCCATCAGAATAATACATATCAGTGCTGTCAAAGGTAAAGATTTCCCAATGACGCGCTTGCGCCTCAAGCATCATTGCAAAAGTCGAGTCTTTGTGGGGCTTAATGCTGGAAATATCATCCATCAATACGCCGAGTCTAATTGGCTTCATCGACATATTATAATGTAATCAGTTTCAATAATAAAAGGCATGATGTCCAAAACATGTTGAAGTAGTGAGGTTTTGGGCGTATAATTTCGCCTCTTTAGTGCGGGGTGGAGCAGCATGGTAGCTCGTCGG
>JGI24919J38490_100412_pt1 | contig 23978 bp, 19 predicted proteins | sample LinPFosmplate7_FD_38490 | JGI IMG/M metagenome (IMG submission 38490) | reverse complement strand
CGACTCTAGAGGATCCCACCGCCACGGATTTTCGACAGATTTATTACGCAACATAGCCAATGATCTGGCAACTCGCTTGCGCGTGCTATGAGGCATAATAACGTCATCAACATAACCGCGTTTACTCGCAATAAACGGATTGGCAAACTTCTTACGGTATTCTTCAGTGCGGGCAGCTATCTTCTCTTCATCACCAATATCCTTGCGGAAGATAATCTCTACTGCACCCTTTGGGCCCATCACAGCAATCTCCGCTGAGGGCCAGGCTAAGTTGGCATCGCCACGCAGATGCTTAGAAGACATAACATCGTAGGCGCCCCCATAAGCTTTTCGGGTAATAACCGTAACCTTTGGAACTGTGCATTCAGCATAGGCATAAAGAAGCTTAGCGCCATGCTTAATAATACCGCCGTACTCTTGACTTGTTCCTGGCATAAAACCTGGAACATCAACAAACGTGAGCACCGGAATATTAAAAGAGTCACAAAACCGAATAAATCGTGCAGCTTTTTTTGACGCGTCGATATCTAAACACCCGGCCAATACCATGGGTTGGTTGGCAACCACGCCAACACTGGATCCCTCAATGCGCACAAAGCCAGTAATAATATTTTTGGCATAATTTACCTGAGTCTCAAAGAAAGCTCCTTCATCAGCGATCTTTAAAATAACTTCTTTCATGTCATAGGGTTTATTAGGGTCACTGGGAATAAGAGTATCTAAAGACATCTCAATTCGGTCAGCCGGATCCTCCGTTGGCCATACAGGTGGTTTTTCTTGATTATTAGCAGGTAGGTAATTGAAAAAATGACGTACTTTTTCCAGCGCCTCAACGTCATTCTCAAATGCTAAATCTGCCACTCCAGACTTAGTAGAATGAGTAATAGCACCTCCCAACTCCTCCGCCGTCACGGTTTCATGGGTCACTGTTTTAACTACATCAGGGCCCGTGACAAACATGTAGGAGCTATCTTGAACCATAAAAATAAAGTCGGTAATCGCTGGAGAATACACCGCACCACCTGCACAAGGGCCCATCACCATTGAAATCTGAGGGATCACGCCAGATGCCATTACATTGCGCTGGAAAACTTCAGCATAACCACCCAGAGATGCAACACCCTCTTGAATACGCGCTCCACCAGAATCGTTAAGTCCAATAATGGGAGCTCCGACCTTCATTGCTTGATCCATGACCTTACAGATTTTTTCCGCATGAGCCTCAGAGAGTGCTCCTCCAAAAACGGTAAAATCCTGACTAAAGACAAAAACTAAACGGCCATTAATAGTTCCATAGCCGATCACAACGCCGTCCCCGGGTACGTGCTGCTGATCCATATCAAAATCAGTACAGCGATGCTCCACAAACATATCCCACTCTTCAAAACTATTTTCGTCTAGAAGCAGATCAATACGCTCGCGCGCAGTTAACTTACCTTTTGCATGCTGGGTATCAATTCGTTTTTGACCGCCACCCAATCTGGCAAGTCGTCTTTTCTCTTCTAATTCTTCAAGAATTTCGTGCATACTTTTCTCCCTCGGAGAAGTCCATTATTTAATAAGGTCTAGCACCTCTGCCGCGGCTTCTGGAATATTAGTTCCAGGACCAAAGATCGCAGACACTCCCTGCTGAGTCAGCTCCGCATAATCTTTAGGAGGAATCACTCCGCCACAAATCACCAAAATTTCGCTCGCATCCTGTCTTTTTAATGATTCGATCATCTGCGGTACTAATGTTTTGTGCCCGGCAGCTTGGGATGACACCCCTACTACGTGAACATCATTTTCAATGGCCTGACGAGCTGCCTCATCAGGTGTTTGAAACATAGGCCCTATATCCACATCAAATCCCAAATCTGCAAATGCTGTTGCAATAACTTTCGCGCCACGATCATGCCCATCTTGCCCCATCTTGACCACTAACATTCTTGGGCGTCGACCATGCTGCTCGGCAAAATTTTCTACTTTCTGTTTGATCTTCATAAATTCCTCGTCATCTTCATAGGCTGAACCATAAACACCACTGATCGATCGGGTTTGTGCTCTATGACGCCCCCACACTGACTCTAAAGCATCACTAATCTCACCAACCGTCGCTCGTGCTCGAGCTGCATTAACGGCCAAATCAAGTAGATTGCCCTCACCACTTTTGGCGGCCTCAGTGAGTGCATTCAACGAGTTTTGATGAGCGTTGGGATCTCGAGATTCACGAATATCATCAAGTCTTTGTATCTGTGATCCTCGAACCGCAGTGTTATCAATATCTAACACATCAACTTCTGGCTCCTCAGATAACTGATATTTGTTAACCCCAACAATCACTTCATCGCCACGATCTATAGCCGCCTGCCGCAAGGCTGCTGCCTCTTCAATACGCAGTTTTGGCATTCCCGATTCCACAGCTTTAGTCATGCCACCCAAATCTTCCACTTCATTAATTAACACCATCGCAGCATCAACTAACTCACTAGTCAGACTTTCGACATAGTAAGAACCAGCCAAAGGGTCAACTACATTGGTAATACCCGTTTCTTCCTGAATAACCAATTGAGTATTTCGCGCAATTCCAGCGGCAAATTCTGTGGGCAAACCCAGAGCCTCATCAAAAGAATTTGTATGGAGTGATTGAGTGCCACCAAGTACTGCCGACATCGCCTCAATGGTGGTCCGCATAATATTGTTATAGGGGTCTTTACTGGTAAGGCTGACACCAGATGTTTGGCAGTGAGTGCGCAACATTAGAGAACTTTGATCTTTAGGTGAGAATTTTTCTTCCATCAGCGTGGCCCAAAGAATTCTTGCAGAACGCAGTTTGGCAACTTCCATAAAAAAGTTCATGCCAATGGCAAAGAAGAAAGACAACCGTGGTGCAAACTTGTCAACATCCATCCCGCTATCTATAGCTGTACGCACATACTCGATACCATCAGCAATAGTATAAGCCAGCTCCTGCACGTTGGTCGCTCCGGCCTCTTGCATGTGATAACCAGAGATGGAAATAGAATTAAACTTAGGCATCTTATTAGAGGTATAACCAATAATATCAGAGACAATTCTCATGGATGGCGAAGGTGGGTAGATATAGGTATTGCGGACCATGAATTCTTTAAGAATATCGTTTTGTAGAGTTCCAGATAATTGCTCTGGAGCAACTCCTTGCTCTTCTGCCGCGACGATAAAGCTCGCCATTACAGGTAAAACAGCTCCATTCATTGTCATGGAGACAGAAACCTTATCCAGAGGAATACTATCAAAAAGAATCTTCATGTCTTCAACAGAATCAATTGCCACACCCGCTTTACCAACATCTCCTTCGACTCTTTCATGATCCGAGTCATAACCACGGTGTGTTGCCAAATCAAATGCTACTGATAAACCCTGCTGGCCTGCAGCTAAATTTTTGCGATAAAAAGCGTTGGATTCTTCAGCTGTTGAAAATCCCGCATACTGTCTTACCGTCCAAGGTCGGCCAGCATACATGGTAGCTTTCGGCCCTCGTTTAAATGGTGCAAAGCCCGGCAGATTATTCATGTGAGACAGATTTGCAGTATCCTCAGCGGTGTAAAGTGCCTTAACTGCAATACCCTCAGGAGTCTGCCAAGTTAAATCATCAACAGATCGCCCCTTGGTCTCTTTTTCGACCAACTTTTGCCAATCTTTGATTGGTGGACCATTCTTATTAGTCATTCTTATTTCCGCCTTTTGATTCCTCGTGTGCCGCTCTATGATAACAATATTTAAGAGAGGCACTATGCCGCACACTATCCCTGAATAGTAGGACTATTTACAACACAAAAAATCACATTTATTGCCAATTATGTTGGGTAAAATCCCAATAATATGCTATAAATCAATCATAAACTCACAATTAATCTTAATTTACTGGTTAACCAGCTGTCATGGCCACAATTTGTCAACATCATGTGATCGCTTGTCTACACGGAATACGTCAGCGCAATCTACCACAGCGACCCATCCTAGAGCGTGCAGGTATCAACCCAACACGCCTAAACAAACCAGATCAGCGAGAGCATACTGACCAGGTTGCTCGTCTATTTAAAGGTGTCCAAGAGACCTTAGATGATGAATTTATGGGTTTTACCGAGAACCCGTGCAAGGTCGGTCTGTTTGCAACCATGAGTGAGCTAGTCAGCCGCTGTGGCACGCTTGGTGAGCTTCTCGAAAAAGCCATCGACTTCTACAACCTTGTCAGCAGTGATATCCCCATGGCTCTTAATTTAGAAAACGGTAAAGCGATATTTGAATTTACCATGGCAAATCCGAGTCATGACCCGGAACATTTTATGGCTGAGTTCTGGCTTGTTATTTGGCATCGATTTCCTAGTTGGTATATCGGTGAACCGATCAGGCTAGAAGAAACTCACTTCACATTTCCTGTTCCTGACCATAAATCAGAACTGCAGATCATGTTTCCCTCTATTCTGCGGTTTAATAGCCCCGCTAATCGACTTATTTTTGATGCTCATTATCTTGATAAGGTGTTACTACGATCAGACCAAGAGCTTAACCAGTACTTGGAGAATGCACCTGCTGATGTAATGACTATCCCTGGATCTGAAACTATTCTTGAGGCACAAATAGAACGGATTATTAGCCAGAGAGATCCCGATCGATTAGTTTTTTCAACTATTCAGGAGTTAGCTGAGGAGCTTGGTATGAGCGCTCAAACTCTCCATCGACGACTCAAAGATAGCGCCACTAGCTATCAAAAAATTAAAGACAACCTTCGTCGAAATCTTGCAATTACCAAGCTAGTTCATGAGAGGTTACCTGTTGAACAGGTATCAGAAGCTGTGGGGTTTAGCGAGTCTCGGTCATTCACACGGGCATTTAAGCACTGGACTGGCCTCTCGCCGCGCGAATATTGTAAGCAAAACTCATGACCTTGGACCCTAAACAAAGTACCCTGTATAAATTAAATGAGCGATAAAATAACCATGAGCAGTGAGATTAGACTGACCCAATTTAGTCATGGCGCCGGCTGTGGCTGTAAGATCGCCCCAAGCGTTCTAGAAAAATTTTTAAAAACAGATTTTATAGCCCCAGATGACGCCAATCTACTGGTGGGCAATAGTACCAAGGACGATGCTGCTGTGTACGATCTCGGGGATGGCAGTGGCATCATTAGTACCACCGATTTTTTTATGCCCATTGTGGATGATGCATTTGAGTTTGGCCGTATCGCTGCGGCTAATGCTATTAGTGATGTCTATGCCATGGGGGGCACCCCCATGATGGCAATCGCTATTCTTGGATGGCCGGTTGATGTTCTAGATGCAGAGATAGCTCAAAAGGTTTTAGATGGCGGTCGTTATGCTTGCAAAGATGCAGGTATTCATCTTGCAGGAGGCCACTCCATTGATACCCAAGAGCCTATTTTTGGTTTAGCAGTCACTGGTAAAGTCAATTTAGATAATCTCAAACAAAACAGTACAGCAAAATCTGGTGATAGTTTATTTTTAACCAAGCCCATTGGTGTTGGTGTTCTCACCACTGCCGAGAAGCAGGGAAAACTGCAACCTGAGCATACACGGTTAGCGGTTGAAACCATGATGCAACTAAACTCCGTAGGCGCTGCCCTTGGAAAACTCTCTGGTGTCAACGCAATGACAGATGTAACAGGTTTCGGGCTGCTGGGTCACCTACTGGAAATCTGTCAAGGAAGTCATCTTAACGCTACCATCGATCTATCATCTGTTCCTGTGCTAGATGAGTCTATTAGCGATTACATTGAAGCTGGATGTGTTCCCGGAGGCAGTCAGCGTAACTGGCAGAGCATTAATAAATATGTCGGCGATATTAGCTCGTATGATCAGGCTTTACTCTGTGATCCTCAGACTAGTGGTGGTCTACTAGTTGCAGTAAGCCCCAGTTCAGTGGAAGAGGTTGCATCAATACTTAAACAAGCAAACTGCCAGTACCAGCCAATCGGTAAACTGATCGATTACGATGCAAGCCTTGCGACTATTGGGGTATCTTCTTGACTCAATCGCCACTTCCATTGACCAGCGATTACCTTAGTCTTCTCACTGACAAGGTTCCGATGATTGATGTTAGAGCGCCAGTGGAGTTTCAAACTGGTGCTCTGCCGTTTTCCCAAAACCTAGTTTTAATGTCCGATGATGAGCGCCAGCAAGTTGGAATTTGCTACAAACAGGAAGGGCAGCAAGCGGCAATTACTTTGGGTCACCAACTTGTGTCTGGCGACAACAAACAACAGCGAATCAATGCTTGGGTAGATTTTGTGGCCTCCAACCCTAATGCTGTACTTTACTGTGCTAGGGGTGGGTTACGCTCTCAATTAAGTCAACAGTGGTTAGCTGATGCTGGTGTCATTTGTCCCAGAGTTGAGGGTGGCTATAAGAGTTTACGGGGATTTTTAATCAGCCAAATTGCCGATCTGTGTAGTAATGAAAAATTCGTCTTATTGTCAGGTATGACCGGCACTGGCAAAACCGACATCATCAAAACTCTACCAAGAAGCATCGACCTAGAAGGTGCTGCTAACCATAAGGGCTCTAGCTTTGGCCGGCCTTTAGATCAGCAACCTTCACAAGTAGATTTTGAGAATGTGATTGCCTTAGATCTCATGGCCGTCAAACAAAACTATCCACAGCGCAGTATTATTTTGGAGGACGAAAGTCGTAATATCGGGGGGCGACACCTACCTATTCCACTGACCTCATCCATGGTTGTGAGCCCAATGGTAGTGGTTGAACTCCCGTTTGAGCAACGCATTGAAAAGCTGTGGCAAGAATATGTAGTTGATCGCTATCAAGAGACCGTGGCATATCATGCAGAAAATGCAGAAACCGCTTTTGCCGACTATCTTATTGACAGTTTACTAAGAGTAAAAAAACGCTTGGGGGGACAACGCACCAATGAAATTCACACACTCATGAACAATGCGCTCAAGACTCAACACAATGACAATTTTGCCAATCACCGCGACTGGCTAACGGCAATTACTGCCGACTACTATGATCCTATGTATTTATATCAACTCGAAAAGCGTCGTGAAAGGGTTGTTTTCAGAGGCAACCACCAAGAAATCACTCAGTGGTTGTCTGAATCAGCCTAAGTATCAGCGTGGTTGCATTCTCACACCACCATCTAAACGAATAGTCTCACCATTAAGGTAACTATTTTCAGTAATGTGCACGACTAACTGACCAAACTCAGAGGGTTCTCCGAGTCTTTTTGGGAATGGGATATTAGCGACAATACCATCTTGAACATGCTCTGGTGCAGCCAGCATTAATGGAGTGGCCATCACACCAGGTGCAATAGTATTGATTCGGATTCCTTGCTTGGCCAAATCTCGAGCCATAGGTAATGTCATACCAACAATTCCACCTTTAGTTGCAGAGTAAGCTACCTGGCCCATTTGTCCATCGAATGCAGCAATAGATGCTGTGTTTATAATAACCCCGCGTTCGGTTTTTTCATCAGGCTCATTCTTGGCCATTGCCGCTGCTGCGCAACGGGCAACATTAAAAGTACCAATTAAATTAACCTCGATGACTTTACGGTATAGATCTAGGTCATGGGGTTGGCCTTCTCGATCCACTGTTTTGGCTGCAATACCGATTCCGGCGCAGTTAACACAGATATCCACTCGACCAAATTCTTCAAGAATATTTTCAAACGCTGATTCAACATCAGGTCCATTGGAAACATCTAACTGCATATAACGAGAAGACCCTACACCAAGCTCAGCGACTGCTTTTTCTCCAGCACTCTCATTCATATCAAATATTATTACTGTTGCACCAGCATCAACCAATAACTGCGAAGCAGCGCGACCTAAACCTGAGGCGCCACCGGTTACTACTGCAATTTTTTTATTAATATTCATTGTGACTTTACTCCCTGCTATTTGATTTCTTGCACTAACACAAATGGTGGAATTACCACTGCCCAGTGCTCTGTATTATTCTCGTGCCAATCTAACGCCTGCTGGTCTTCTATCTCAAAAACAGTTTTATCCGCCAACCAACCCTCTACCTGGGAACGGTTATCTTGATGAAATGCTAACGCCACGGCAATTAAATCAGCACTGTCGGACACAGCGACAACATTCCCTGCAGCATAATGCTTTTGGAGCTCATGCCAACCAATCTTGGCTGTTTCGCTATTAAGCCGAGTGATCAATTCTTGATCAGCGGGCTCTGTAATTTTGCTGTGTGGCATCGAAACTAAACCACCCATTGAGTGAAATTACGCAATAACTGCAAACCATTGTCTGCGCTCTTCTCTGGGTGAAATTGAACCGCAAATAAATTGTTATGACTTAAAGCAGCAGCAAATTTGACACCATAATCACAGTAACCGGCAATATAAGGATTATTCTCAATATCGGCGTAGTAACTATGTACAAAGTAAAATTGACTGTCCTGCTGTATGCCCTGCCAGAGAGGGTGATCACCGGATTGAAAAACGTTGTTCCAGCCCATGTGAGGGACCTTGATTCTTGCCCCTAGGTTGTCAGTAAACTGTTTATTGAATAGTCTAACCTTCCCAGGAAGTATTCCTAAACAGTCAACACCACCATTTTCTTCACTGTGTTGCAGCAACGCTTGCATGCCAACACAAATACCCAGAACAGGTTTAGTGATGATCGCGTTATTGATTACCTCATTGATTTTCAGTCTTTGAATTTCACTCATGCAGTCACCAATAGCACCAACACCAGGAAAAACAACTCGATCTGCGCTTTCCACCACTGCCGCATCTGCCGTAATTGACACCTTTGCATTTTTACAAACGTGCTCTAAAGCCTTGGCAACCGAATGTAGATTACCCATACCATAGTCAACAACAGCAATGTGATTAACAGACTGACTCATGGACGATTCAACCATCTAGTGTAGTGAATGACTTTTAATAAAAGGCTTATAAGCTACCCTTAGTTGAGGGTAGAACGCCGGCCATACGATCATCCGCGCTGGCCGCCATGCGCAGCGCACGTCCAAAGGCTTTGAATATAGTTTCAACCTGGTGATGCGCATTGGCACCCCGCAAGTTATCAATATGCAAGGTTACAAAGGCATGATTTACAAAACCCTGAAAGAACTCTCGAGTGAGATCAACATCAAAATCACCAACCTGCCCTCGCACAAATTCTGCACGCATAAACAATCCCGGACGGCCAGAAAAATCTAGCACGACTCTTGATAAAGCTTCGTCCAATGGTACATAGGACTGTCCATAGCGAGTTAACCCTTTCTTGTCACCAATAGCTTCCGCGATTGCCATACCTAGGGTAATACCAATATCTTCAACTGTGTGATGATCATCAATGTGCGTGTCCCCTGCTGCTTGAATATCAAGATCGATCAATCCATGACGGGCAATTTGATCCAGCATATGATTCAAAAAGGGAACGGGTGTATCAAGGTTCGCTTTACCGGTACCGTCCAAGTTTACCGATATGGTAATCTGCGATTCCAGTGTATTGCGGGTGACTGTAGCTGTTCGCTCGGCCATCAGAGGCTCCAACATATTCAGGGGATGGGCATTATACCTGAAAATACTTGGGGTTTTTAATTCAATATTAAGCCATTGGAGTTATAGAATACGCTCTCAAAGGGACAGATTTATTCTCTTGAGTTACCATACCGAAGTGTCTAACTAAATAGACTCAATCAATAGCATACGGAGCCTTAAATTGCCCAAAATAAGTAAATGGTTACTGTCTATCGTGGCATCACTCTGGGTGTTTGCCTCAATTGCGGTAATTGTTATCACAAGTTTCATTGATCCTAATGATTACAAGAGCGACATAGAGGCTGTGGCTAACGAAAATAGTATCCGTTTGTCGATTGAGGGCGATATAACATGGCAGTTTTTCCCTCGTTTGGGCATATCAATCGAGCAAGTCAGTTTCGCTGATGACTATTTTCATTCAGGTAGTGTAGGCCAAATGATTGTCACTGCTGACTGGCTGCTCCTGTTAAATGGCAAGATTGATCTTGCAAACATACCTGTAGATTCAGTGACAATCAGTCAAGGGACTTTCCGTTATGCTAACCCCGACTTGTTGCCTCTCCAACTGGATGACGTAGCCTTATCGGTTGATAACTTCTCTCTTACCGGAAGTGATTTTGATTTTTCTGCCTCAGCGGAAGTTCTTAATGGTCTGCCTCTGGCTATCAACACAACTCTTGCTATAAAAGTCAATAATCAAAAAATCACGCACGTCAAAGCGACAGACCTAAGACTCCAAGCAGACCAAATTATCGTCACTGGCGTTGTAGATGCTGATTTGGAGGCCTCAGAAATCCTGGGTAATCTAGCAAGTCCCTCAATTAATGTGATGAACCAAATTAAAACCATACAACAACGCCTACCCATCTTCAGCATACCAACAATGTCAAATGCTAATGCTCTGACAGATGTGCGCTTTAATAGTGAATTCAGCGTTAACCCTTGGGGTTACTCAAACTATGTCCACGAAATTTTTATCGACCAACAGCGCTTTGATGCAACTATTGAGGCCGATCAATCCACTGGGGTAATGAATGCTCTGATTTCTGGCGATCAGTTTAAACTCAGTGACTATCTGCCCGAGAGTGGATCCTCAACCAACCCCGCAAATTCTGGCGCAATCTTTGCGCCACTAGCATTGCCATTTATCTTTTGGCAGGGCCAAAGTCAGATCGAACTCACGATTAATGAGATTGTTTTAGACACATTTTCGCTATCTAACCTTTATGGCAACCTTTCCGGTTTAGATAATTTTCTTCAGTTGACATCATTTAATGCAGATCTTCTCGGGGGACAGTTAAATGCCACGGCTCGAGTCGACTTAAGAGATAGATCACCCTCTTTTAGTTTGCAAACTTCCATAGATTCAGTTGACCTGAACAAAGCTTTTAGTGCCCTTGCAGATCTTACGGACGCCAGCGGGCAGCTCACAGGAAATATAACCATGAGTGGCACTGGCCAAGATATCACCGAGATTCAACAGTCACTCTCTGGGTCTGGGCGATTTACTGTATTAGACCCCTCCTATGAGGCGATGAATCTCGAGCAGACTGTTTGTCAGGCCGCCGCACTTATGGGTGGCTCTTCCAGTAATTTAAGTGCACTGCCCACAGGAACCAACTTGGAAACACTCACCAGCAACCTTAGTATCTCTAATGGGCGAATTTCGGTGAATGACATAACAACTGCATTGGGTAATCTTAATCTTGCAGGTAAAGGCTATGTTCAAATGCTTGAACAGCGCTACCGTTTCGATGTAAACGCTCTAATTGCCGGTTCAAAAACTAGCTCTCTGGGTTGCAGCATTAATAAACGTCTTCAAAACCGTACTATTCCCTTTATCTGTACTGGGCGTTTTGATGGCGATGCCTCCCAGCCACCAAGTTGCGTGCCCGACCAAAGCGCCACTAAAGATTTACTCAAAAATACACTGATAGAAAAAATTGGTGAGAAGTATCTGGGCAACACTAGCGCTCTAAAAAATATATTTGGTAAGCAGTAACCGGTGGCTGTCTCGTCACACACTATGGTCCCATCAGGATTTCAAAAAGCGATCCTAGACTGGTTTGATGAGCACGGACGCACCAATCTGCCCTGGCAACAAGACATAACTCCATACAGAGTTTGGGTGTCTGAAATTATGCTACAGCAGACTCAAGTGAGTACTGTAATACCTTACTATCTTCGATTTATGGATAGTTTTCCCACTGTTCAAACGCTTGCCGAGTCTACTGCTGACGATGTATTACACCATTGGACGGGGCTTGGGTACTACGCCCGGGCTCGCAACTTACATAAAAGTGCACAAAGGGTCAGTCGTGAATTAGATGGCAAATTTCCATCTAGTGTTGAAGATCTTTGCAAATTACCCGGCATTGGTCGCTCCACTGCTGGCGCCATTAGCGCCATTGCCTTTAAAGATCGGGCGGCTATCTTAGATGGTAATGTGAAACGTGTATTAGCCCGCTTCTCAGCCACTGAGGGTTGGCCGGGTAAAGCAGAAGTCCTATCAAGATTATGGGCTCTAGCTGAAGATTACACACCCAAGCATCGCATTGCTGACTACACTCAGGCCATCATGGATCTTGGTGCCACCGTCTGCACTAGATCCTCCCCAAACTGCATTGAATGCCCACTAAGTAGTAACTGTGAGGCCTATCATCAAGGCAATATGCTCAAGTATCCGGGTAAAAAACCAAAAAAGACGATTCCAGTAAGAACCTGCTGTTTTCTGATAATTAAAAATAAAGCAGGAGAATTGATGTTAGAGCAAAACCCTCCCAGTGGACTATGGGGGGGGTTATGGGTGCTGCCCCAGTGTGAAAACATTGATCAAATTACAGAGGCTTGCCACACACTTGGTGTTAGGCCTGCAGAGCAAACTCCAATGCCAATTAAGCGTCATACTTTTAGTCATTTCCATCTTGACTATCAACCCGTTGAGATAACAATCTCAACCAGTGTGCATAATGTATTAAAGGTTGCAGAGGGCCGCAATCAGTTGTGGTATAACCTTAAAAATCCTCTATCATTAGGCATGCCCGCGCCAATCAAAGCTCTACTTGATAGCGCCGCAAATAAAGAACACTAAAAGACTACTTAAAGAGGTTAACGATGGCTCGTAAAGTCATGTGTCGGAAACTGCAGAAAGAACTTCCCGGATTGGATATGGCACCCTTTCCTGGCCCTACCGGTGAAGAGATATTCAATAACATCTCCAAGGAAGCATGGGGACAATGGATGACTCATCAAACAACATTAATCAATGAATTGCGTCTCAATATGATGGACGTTTCGGCGCGAACCTATCTCTCTGAGCAGCGTGAAAAGTTCTTTAATGGCGAAGAAGTCGATCAAGCGGAAGGATACGTCCCACCAACCGAATAATTCCTTGACGAGACGCAGATCAAACGCTTTAATACGCGCCTCTCGCACAAGTGCAAGAATTGCTAGAAAGCCCAGATAGCTCAGTTGGTAGAGCAAAGGATTGAAAATCCTTGTGTCCCTGGTTCGATTCCAGGTCTGGGCACCACGTTTTCCTTTAGCCCCCGAAGCCTCTAGAAATAAGCCCTCAGCACCGTGTACAGTGTCCGCATTACTGTCCGCACGATCGTATGGAGGCGATGATGAACATACCTAATCTACGTATACGAGGCAAAACATACTGGTGGCGCCATCGCGTTCCTGAATATTTAAAGCCTGCCTTTAGGAACAACGGCCACAATCCAAACAAAGAACTCAATTTATCTCTGCAAACCAAAGACTTTGCCACAGCATTAGCACGGCAAAAGATCGCTGAGGCGTGGATGCAGAACGGTGGTATGGGAAAGTTAGATTTCATCAAGCCAAGAGAACATTACCTCAATCAAAAACAAATATGGGAGAGTTTAGAAAACGTTACCCGTCCACGCATGATAGGCAATCCGTTTACAGACAATCCAGACGACTATAGAGAACACCCCACAGAAACTATCAATGAGGGAAAGCCACCCCTGCTAGACGACAACGTTATGGACAAGCTATCTCAAGGTGAGATGATCAAAGCACAGCTAACGGCAGAGCAATATGCTGCTCTAGTTATTGAGCAAGGCCATACGATGCCTGAACAGTACAAGTACAGCCTAAGAGATGCGTTAGCAGACCACAGAGTTAGGAAAGAAGGTGAAATCAAAGAAAAGACGCTAAAAGCATTCGAGAAGAGCGTAGAAATTTACTTAGATTCTAAGCCCGACGTTGCTATCGACTCAATTATTTCAGAGGACGTTGCAAATTGGATAGACAGCTTGCACGATAAGTTAGGCTACAGCTCGCGTAAAAATCATGTGAATCGATTAGCCCAAATAACAAAGCTAGCCATGAGCCGTGGTCGGTGTAAAAAGCGTTTTAACCCCTTCTCCGAACATGATCTAGGGCCAGATGATAGGCAGTCTATTGAAATGATGGAAGACAGCGAGCTACTGAACATACTGGCTAATCTATCCTCTGACGGAGATCGTGCTTGGGCTATTATCGCCAGACACAGCGGAATGCGCCAAGCTGAGGTGGCCTATGCGGAGTTGATTGTTGTTGATGATGTTGAGTGCTTCAACGTAACAGAGATCGCAGAGGAAGACTTCACCCCTAAGACTGATGCGAGTAAGCGTATAGTGCCTATTCGCAAGTCTATTCTATCACTAGTAAAACAGTACCAACCCTCACTAGAAAACGCTAAGGACTTCTCTAAGCGATTCGGCACCGTTAAACGTGCATTGTATCCGGACAGACCTAGAGTTTTATGTTTCCACAGCCTACGCAAGACGTTTGTGACTGAGGCACAGCGAGCAGGCTATCATACTGAACAAGTAGCGCACGTGGTCGGTCATGCTGAGAATAAGGGGCACGCAATGACTGGTGGTGTATACATGAAAGGACATCACATAGACTTGTTAGCAGAGATTGTAGAAGCTGTTAAGCCGCTCGAAGGATTTTGAAATGACTACAACTAAAGATAGAAAACAGAAATATATCAATAATTTTAAACTCGAGCATGGTTGCTCTCAGTGTGGATATAAAGACCACTTCGCAGGTCTAGACCTTGATCATTTAGACCCGACAACTAAGAATAAGAGACTGACCAGATCAGAGGATGGAAAGCGGCAAAGCCTTGGATTCTTTAGTCTGAGCTGGTCTGACCTAGAGACCGAGATGGCCAAATGCCAAGTGCTCTGTAAGATATGCCACGCCATAAAGACCTATGAGGAACGACAGGCCTCTAAGATAAGTACAAGGACTTAGCTAGGAGTGTCTCACTAGGCTATACCCTTAGACCTAACAAACATAGAGTTGCTCTAGTCAGTATTTGGTTAAAAAGCGACCAATTTAGGTGTTTCCCTGCGGCTGAGTTTGCCCGTACGGAAGGTGGCCACGAAGGCAATGCGCAGCTTCTATTAGGCTTTAGTTTCTTACTCTGACTATTGGCAAAAATACTTACGTTTAATATCTAAGATACCTACCCCCCGGTGCGGCAGAACTATTATCCCTAAGGTTCCTTTCACGGACATTCTCTGACAAAATAAGCAAAAAAGAGGGTTTCATCCATGAATTCAACTAAATTCTTTACCGTATCTGCCTGTCTAATATTGTCTCTTATTGTCACTGGATGTGGCAATGAACCAGCAGAGTTTGCAGATGTGGATGCACAACGCTTGCTTAATGCATCTCAGACCCCAGAGGAGTGGCTGACCTATGGTGGTACCTACGATGAGCAACGTCACTCGGCTTTAAAGCAGATTAATACTAACAATGTTGACCAACTAGGTGTTGCATGGACCTATGACCTTGCGACAGAGCGTGGTGTTGAGTCCACACCAATTGTTGTAGACGGTGTTATGTATGTGACCTCAGCTTGGTCAGTAGTCTATGCCCTAGATGCAAAAACTGGTCAAGAACTTTGGGTATATGACCCAAAGGTTGATAGAGCTGTGGGCGGCAAAGCATGCTGCGACGTAGTTAACCGCGGTGTTGCCATCTGGAAAGGTAAAATTTATGTGGGCGTCATTGACGGTCGGCTTGAAGCTCTGGATGCCGCAACGGGTGAGCTTGCCTGGAGTACCCTAACCGTTGACCAATCTAAACCTTATACCATTACCGGTGCGCCTCGGGTTGTTAAGGGTAATGTACTGATCGGAAATGGCGGTGCAGAATTAGGTGTGCGAGGCTATTTGTCCGCTTACTCTGCTGAAACAGGTGGCCTAGTGTGGCGTTTTTACACCGTACCAAACCCAAATAAACAGCCTGATGGTGCTATCTCAGATAATGCGCTCAAAGATATAGGGAACCTCACTTGGGGTGATGAGGGTGCCTGGACCACCGATGGTGGTGGAGGCACGGTTTGGGATTCAATCGTTTATGACGAAGTCAATGACAGCGTTATTTTTGGTGTGGGCAATGGTTCACCTTGGAATCGAGATCATCGAGATTCTGGGAAAGGTGATAATCTATTTTTGTCATCTATTGTTGCTGTAGATGCCTCAACTGGCGCTTATAAGTGGCATTTTCAAACCACACCTGGAGACAATTGGGACTATACCGCCACCCAAACAATTATTTTAGCTGACCTGCCTATTGGCTCTGAAGGAGCCTCACGACGTGTCGCTATGCAGGCTCCTAAAAATGGATTTTTTTATGTTGTTGATGCAGAGACTGGGGAGTACCTATCTGGAGAGGCCTTTGTGCCTCAGAACTGGGCTGAAGGCCTAGATGAAAATGGCCGCCCGATAGAAAAGCCTGAGGCCCGTTATGGAGAGACACCGTTTATGCAAAACCCAGGGCCACTTGGTGCGCATAACTGGCAGCCAATGGCATTTAACCCCGACCTTGGGTTAGTTTATATACCTGCCCAGGAAGCACCTGAATTTTATGCAGTGGATCGCCTATTTAAGACCCGCGTACAAAACTGGAACACAGGAACGAGTTTACCTGCTGGAATACCTATGGATCTGGACCTTGCAACAGCCATGGCCATCAGAGCTACGCTTAAAGGCCGCCTGATAGCTTGGGACCCCATAGCCCAAGAGGCACGCTGGAGTGTTGAGCATCTTAATGCTTGGAATGGCGGTGTTCTATCAACGGCTGGCGGCCTTGTATTTCAAGGGCGTCTAGAAGGTGATTTTGCTGCATACAACGCATCAACCGGTGAAAAACTCTGGCGGCATAACGTTAAAGCCGGTGCTGCCTCTGGTCCAGGAACCTTTGAAATTGACGGGGAGCAGTACGTTACTATTACTACAGGCTGGGGTTCGGCCTACGCTTTAGCAGGTGGATCTGCCTATGATCAACCTGTGCCGCCCATCGTTGGTAAGGTTGTCACATTTAAATTAGGTGCTACTGAAACTATCCCTGATCATAACTTGGTTATGGCGCCACGCACTCCTAAAACCGACAAGTTTGGTACTCAAGAAATGCTCCAAACAGGTTTAGAGCAATACCACTACAATTGTCGCGTTTGCCACGGGCCACTGGCCATCAGTTCTGGGGTGTTGCCAGATCTACGTTGGTCTGCCATCAGTGCAAATGCAGATGCTTGGCAATCAGTCGTGCGAAATGGTGCTCTGTCAGCTAATGGTATGGTGTCATTTGGCGATATCCTAACTGTCTCTGATGCTGAAGCCATAAGAGCTTATGTTGTGAAGCAAGCTCATGATGGTGCAGCCCTAGAGGCAGAAGTTGCAGCACTCATGGCAGCACAAGCAGCTGCACAGTAAGACGACAAAATAGCCATGATGCTGTCAATGGAGGATTTTCCCACAGACAATCATGGCTGGAGCGAACTTTTACCACCCCGCCTAGCAGTTGGCTCCATTCAAGGTGCCCACAGGGTACCTTGGGTTATAGTGGGTGGTGGTTTAACTGGGTTAGCCTGTGCTCGCCGCTTGGCAGAGCTTTACCCTAATGATGAAGTCCTTCTTCTCGATGCTCGCTTAATTGGGCAAGGTGCATCTGGTCGCAATTCTGGATTTGCGGTGGGCGTGAGTCACTTTCCAGGTCCTTACAAAATTCAAGATAAAGAAAATATTGACCGGGTAAACCGTATAAATCAAGCTGGTCTTGCTCTTTTAGATCAGCAAATCACATCCCAATCCATTCACTGCCAATGGGACAACAATGGCTTTCATCACGGTGCTGCCGACACCATGTCAATCAAAGAACATGGTCATTTTGTTAACTATTTAGATGCCATAGAAGCCGAACATAACAATCTTAATCAAGACGACATGAAGAGTCGCTTTGGCACCTCCTTGTACAAAGCTGGTGTTCATGTAAAAACCGGCGCTCTGGTTCAACCTGCGGCGTTAGTCCGCGGTTTAGCAAATAACATACCCAGTAATGTCAGGCTGATTGAAAACTGCCCTGTTTTAAAGATTAAATCTGGGCGCACTATCAAAATTACCACTTCGAGTGGAGAGATTACGACCGATAAACTAGTACTGGCTACCAATTATGAAGCTCCCAAGATCGGCTTTTTAAAGCGGCGGGTTTTGGGAAGTACGCTTTCTGGAAGCTTCACACGCATCTTGACTCCTCAAGAATTAGCAACTCTAGGTAGCCATAAAAGTTGGGGCATCATCTCTCTGCACAGCGGTGGGGCGACATTGCGGTTAACCAGTGACGGTAGAATATCCCTCCGCAATACCGCTGAATATAATGGAGGTGCCCTACTCTCGCCACAAGCATTAAAACGTCGTCAAATCACACACCGCAATAGCTTTGAAAAAAGGTTCCCTCAACTGGCTGAGGTGCCTTTTGAATTTGCTTGGTCTGGCGTGGAAGGTATCAGTAGAAACGACACTAATTTTTTTGGGCAACAGAGTAAAAACATCTTTCTTGCTGGTGGTTACAACGGTTCCGGTGTTAGCCGAGGTACTGCATTTGGTTATGCGCTTGCCGAGCATGCAGGCGGAGGTCAATCTGAATTAATAACCGACTGCCTTCGCTCTAAAGCTGCTAGTTGGCTTCCACCACGACCCTTTCTAGATCTTGGCGCAATGCTAAAGGTTAAAGCTCGATTTCAAGGTGCGGGATTAGATCGCTAGGCGTACTCTGTTTACATAACTTGGGGCTCTACAGTTTCTTGAGGATAAATAAACCAATAAGCATAAGTAGCATTCCCAAACCGAGGGCCCATACACTGCCAGTAATACCTGCAACTATGTACGCAACTAAGCTACAACTGCCATTAAATATCGCGAAAGGAAACTGCGTTTTAACATGGTCGATCTGAGAACAGCCTGCACCCGTTGCAGACAAAATAGTGGTATCTGAAATAGGTGAGCAATGATCACCAAACAACCCACCGGACAACACCGCTCCAATAGCAACATACATGGGTACATCAAACTGATGCGCTATGGGAATAGTCAGAGGTATTAAAATGGCATAAGTACCCCAGGAGGATCCTGTAGAAAAGGAAATGACACCCCCCACAATAAAAACAGTCCCAGGGATAAGATAGGTTGGCAATCGACCATCAATCAAAGCAGCAATATAACTAGGAGCACCAAGATCCTTACCAATAGCGCCTAAAGACCAAGCTAAAACTAAAATTATAAGAACGGTAATTACTTTACTCATGCTTTCCAAATACAACGCAAAACTACCACTTAAAGTGCGCACACCAAAGCGCCACATCAATACCATTAAAATCATAGCTGCGCAGATATAGCCTGTAGACAAAGATGCTCTAAATGCGTTTGAGGGCATGTTCGCCATATCCATTGGAAACCCCTGAGGCACCAACAAAGCAAACATAATGATTAACATACTCCCAAGGGGCAGCCACACCATAATAGGCTTAGCCTTTTGCAGACTCGTCTTAGACACCACTTCGGCTTCTAGGGCTTCGGCGCTCTCCATAACAATACCTTTCGCACAATCCTCCTCTGCTTTTTTCATTGGTCCAAAGTCGGCCTTTGCCATGATAACCACAGGTACCATGACAACGGCTAAGATAGAGTAGAACTGAAAAGGTATGGCCTTGATATAAGCCAAGAAGGCACTCTCATCAATGCCTAAGCTTTTATATTCTTGTGATATAAGGCCCTGTGAATACAAGCCCCACCCAATAAATGGGATCAACACTGCCACCGGAGATGCCGTTGAATCGATAATCCAAGCTAACTTAGCTCGACTGATTTTTAAACCATCAGCAATGGGGCGAAACAAAGGACCAACAATCAAAGGCGTCCCTGAGTCTGTAAAAAAGAGTAAAGCCCCACTTGACCACGCGGCGGTCTGAGCTTTTATTTTGTCGGTTATAAACCTAGTCATCATCCCAGCAAAAGCCGCTGCGCCGCCAGATTTTTCCATCAGACCAACGAGGCCTGCAACAAAAATCATTAGCAACAAAATACCAACATTTGCACTGTTTGAAGCCTGAGCAACAAGGTACTGCTCAACCATGATACTCATGCCGGTAAAAAGATTAGGTCCATTTAGCAGGAGTACCCCTGAGAACACTCCTACAAATAAACCCAACACTACATTTCGAGACCACACTGATAAAACGAGGGTAATAATAACGGGAGCGAGGGAGAATAAACCTGATTGCGACATAGCAGAACCGTCTTGGTGGTAGCAGTTAATTTGGCGATTAAAAATGTTTAATCTGAGTCAGCGTCGACTAATTTTTCAGTCAAAGATTCGGACCCTATTCGTTTGCCGGCTCCCATCATGACGCCTATCCAGCGTGTTTCATTTTGGCTTTCGAGGGCGATCTTTAACATAATGGTTAACGGGATCGATAGTAGCATTCCAACCGGACCCAGTACCCATCCCCAAAGCACCAAAGAGACAAATACAACTAGGGGTGACAGATTAAGGCCACGCCCCATCCATCGCGGCTCAAGCACATTGCCCATAATGAGATTGACGACTACAAATCCAACAAGAGTAAGACTCGCCTCAAACGCCCCAAGTTGCACTAACGCCAAAAGCACCGCTGGCACTGCAGCGATAAAAGAGCCCACTGTAGGAATAAAATTAAGCAAGAAGGCCACCAGCCCCCACAACACAGCGTAATCAACACCTAGAATTGTTAACCACAAAAAGATGACAAAACCCGTAAGTAAACTAATCGCCGCCTTAATTGCTAAATAGCTATGGACGCTATCTGAAAACGTGCGCAACCACTCTTGGGAATCGTTATTACCTTTTGCTGCGCGAAGCTTTTCACCAAAGCTGACGTTTTCAGCCAAGATAAAAATAACAGTAAGAAGAATCATAACGGCATTGGTCATAACATTACCAAAGGATGCCAAGGTTGTACCCACAACACCCATAACGGCACCAGGGTCAAAGCTACTACTCCACTGTTCAGCATTGATGGTGATTCCGCGCTGACTCAACCACTGCTGGATAGAACTACTCATTGCTGAAAGTTTCGCTGAATATTCAGGTACATCTTGGCGAAAGTTCTCTACCGAAGAACCAATAACAGCACCAAGTAGCAATCCCACAGAAAGAACGAGCCCGATCACTAAAAAGATCGCCACACCGTTTGGCAAACGATAAGCCTTAAGCCAAGCTAGCAAGGGCGATACGATCATAGCTATGAAAACGGCGAGTAAAAAAGGCACCAACAGTGGGCCGGCCATTTTTAGGCCAGAGACAACGATGACAAAGGCGGCAGCAACCAGTAAAAATCGAGAAAATGAAGATGTTTTTTCTATCATCCTATACCTCCAGCTAATGAAACATGTTTTACGAGTTAAAAATCCTATTTGTGCGGGAGTGTAACATTACCAAGAAGCCAGAGTCGTCTTCATCACTAGTACCAAAGATTAAAGGAGGTTGATAGTATTAAAACTTATCAGGATATTTTGCTTGGAAGCCGCTGTAGTATTCCTTAATTGCCACTAGGTCAGCCTCACTGTCCCCCGTCGGCTGATAAAGATCACCGATAATAAATTGTTTGCCCTGAAAGTCTAGACTGATCAAGAGAATTGGGCAGTCGAGTAGTTTCGCAATCCGTAAGAACCCAGTTTTCCACCGACTGACCTTTGCGCGGGTTCCCTCTGGCGCAAGGCCAATGGCTACACCATTTTCACGATTAGATAAATCAGCTACATATTGAACTATATCTTCGGGCTGCTCGCGATTAGTGGGAATGCCACCCAGCCAGCGCATAAACCAAATCACTCCAGGTTTGAATAAAGTATGCTTACCAAGCCAGCGAACCCGCAAGTTAAGCCCAAGCACCGCGGCCATTGCAAAGACGAAGTCCCAATTGGAGGTGTGGGGGGCGGCAATAATTAGGAGGCGCTTAACATTTGGTATGTTGCCAACAACCCGCCATCCAAATAGATTTAGAACTGCTCTACCAAAACAGCGGGCAAGAGCACCTCTAGTGCCCCGCAGGTGCTCTGGAACCTGTTCCTGTGTTGCGGGATAGCCTTTATTTGGCACTCTACAATCCTATTTTTCAAAGCGACATCGAAATAAACAGAAAAAATAAGTGGATGCTCACTTACGTTTAAAGTCTTTTATAATCTAAAATCTAGCTGGGTGTCTTCCTTGAAATTGACTGTAATACTCCTTGATAGCCACTAAATCTGCATCGTTATCACCGCTTGGGTGATACAGATCCCCTATAAATATAATCTTACCCGGAAAATTGAGTCCTACCATCAGAATTGGACAATCCAACGTTTTGGCAATACGCAAAAATCCTGTCTTCCATTTTTCAACTTTCTTGCGGGTCCCTTCTGGTGTTAAACCAATAATGACACCTTTCTCTCGCTTAGCTATACGAGCAACATTATCAACAATCATTTTTGGATTTCTTCGGTCGGTAGGTATTCCCCCTAACCATTCCATGAACCAAACAACGCCAGGCTTAAAAATAGTGTGTTTGGCCATCCAGCGCATTCTCAAATTTAAGCTTAAAATAGTCGCCATTGCCAATACGAAATCCCAGTTTGAAGTATGGGGTGCTCCAATCAATATGAAACGCTTTAAATCAGGAATGCTGCCCTCGACACGCCATCCCAGAATTTTTAAAACCGATCGACCCATCCATCGTGAAAACCTGCTTCGATTGCCGCGCAGGTGTTCTGGTACTTGATCTTGGGACAATGTTATTTTAGTCATCGTTTAATGCCGCCTTGTGATCGGATGATTGTTTAGTGTTCGCGGGTAGCACGAAATCTAATATCCGGGTGCCGCTCTTCGGACAGAGATAAGTTGACTCTGGTTGGAGCAAGGTAGGTCAAATGACCACCCCCATCTAGAGCAAGATTATCTTCCGCTTTGATCCTAAACGCCTCTAAGGTTTTAACATCCTCTGAGTCCACCCACCGAGCAGTATGTACATTGATAGGCTCATAGATCGCTTCAACTCCATACTCTTCGCGCAAACGGTAGGCCACTACGTCAAACTGTAGCTGCCCAACAGCTCCCACCACAATATCGTTATTTCGGAAAGGGAAGAACACCTGAGTACTGCCCTCTTCTGACAGTTGACGTATGCCGTTTTGAAGCTGTTTCGCCCTTAGTGGATCTTTTAGGCGGATACGCTTAAATAGCTCTGGCGCAAAGTGCGGTATACCACTGAACTTAAGTGTCTCTCCCTCAGTAAATGTGTCACCGATCTGAATGGAGCCATGGTTATGTAGCCCTATAATGTCGCCAGCAATAGCTTCTTCTACCGAGATTCGCTCACCTGCTTTAAAACTAAACGCATCTGATACGCGCACATCTTTTCCAGTGCGAACATGCTTCATTTTCATGCCCTTAGTATATTTGCCGGAACATATCCGCAAAAAAGCAATACGGTCGCGATGCTTTGGGTCCATATTGGCTTGAATTTTAAAGACAAAACCACTGAACTTGCCTTCATCGGCAACAACTTCACGTTGAGCCGCAGACCTTGGCTGTGGCGGTGGCGCCCATCGAACAAAATCATCTAACATTTCACGTATACCAAAATTACCCAAAGCAGTACCAAAAAATACAGGTGCCAGTTTGCCCGATAAAAATTCGTCCATATCAAAAAGGTTTGTCGCTCCTTTAACCAGCTCCAACTCTTCAAGTACGTCATCGGCATAGTCACCCAAGGCTTCTCTTGCCTCGGGAGAATCTAGGCCTTTAACTTGAATATCATCGGTTAATGTATGTCCCTTACCCTGGACATAGACATGGATGGTGTCGGTGTAAAAATTATAAACGCCTCGAAACCCACGCCCCATGCCAATAGGCCAATTAATGGGAGCACCTTTAATTTTTAAAACGCTTTCAATTTCATCGAGAAGATCAATCGGGTCACGAATGTCTCGGTCCATTTTGTTTACAAATGTCAGTATGGGTGTATCTCGCAAACGACAAACATCCATCAGCTTTATTGTTCGTGCCTCTACCCCTTTTGCGCCATCAATCACCATCAGAGATGAATCCACTGCCGTGAGTGTACGATAGGTATCTTCAGAGAAGTCTTC
>JGI24919J38490_100076_pt1 | contig 25087 bp, 25 predicted proteins | sample LinPFosmplate7_FD_38490 | JGI IMG/M metagenome (IMG submission 38490) | reverse complement strand
CCCCCCCCCCCCCCATTCGTTCGCACATTAAGTCGTCTCTGCATTCAGCCTCCTTTTTTGATCATAATAACAACATACAACATACAACATGGAGGCGACAACCAAAACAATTGTCATCGATCCTCGACTGCTGATTCCTTCACCTTCTTCAAAGTCGGGCGGGGCGCGATCAAAAACAGCCTCGGCTTCGTCAAAGAGGGCGGCTTTGTCAACGGAGCGCCTGAAGCGTCAACTGCTGAACACCGTTCGATCGCATAAATTGGCATCGGGCAAAACGATGTCGCGCACAATCAAGCGCACGCTGAGCGGCGGACACGCTAGCAAAAATGGAGGCATACAGGTCAGCGACGCTCTGAAACGCGCCTCGCCATCGCCTCTGCCATTGCGCGACACAACAATCGTGGCCGAACCCCGATCGCGGCCGCCGCCGTCCACCACCGATTTTTTCAAAAACAAGAAGGCGCGATTGTTTTCCAGTTCGAGTATGCCTGTCTCGAGCACACGCGCTCCGCAAAACGCGGCCGGCGAAACCAAATCGGGCGCGGAGGGGAAAACGCCGTGGGGGAATTTAAAGCATGGAAAAAAACCAACCTTTCGGAAATGGAGCAGAACCGTTCGAACTGCGGGCCAGTCACACATTCGGTTCAATAGCGTATGCGAGCACAACGACGGCAAGCAAAACACATTAGTGGGCAGCGGCTCTGCCGATGCCCCAGATGTTGGCGCCCCCCCTGGAGCTGTCCCGGGCGCCGAATTGGCGCCAGCTGCTGCCCCAGATGTCGGCGCCCCTCCCGGCACCGAACCGGCGTCGAAATGTCAGCAGGTGGATACACTGGATACGGGCCTGACGGATGTGGACTTATCAAGTATAGATTCGGCAGACGAGATTATTGTCGGCGCAGACGTCGTTCCGGATGCGGGTGCGCCAATGCCGATACCAATGTTAACTCCACCAAATCCACCAAATCCGCGCCCAGGGCATGCGATTGTCACGAGTCCAGCCATAATTGGACACAACGTCGACGGTCACTTGAATCCAGCCAACCGCGCAGACGTGAAAGTCACTGAAATATTTGTGCCCAAGAAAAAAATCATCCGGCAGACCACCCAAAAAACATTCAAAGTTGGGAAAAGGGCCGGTGGAACCTCGGTCTTTTTCAAACGAACCGTTAAGCGGAAATCCCTTCCATCGCCATCGGCCCAAAACAGCGACCTCCGCGCGGGCGATCAGACCCCCGCGTCGATCGCGTCTGCACGACAGTGTCTGTATGATAGAAATATGATGAGGCGTGGATCATCGACGCCGGACGAATTAGTTTTGGAAATGTATCGCGCCATTAAATGTGGCTCGGACGTCATCAATGAACGAGACGATATTCAGGTGCATAATTTCACAGAAAAATAAATTTGTTCGGTCTGCACCACGATTTCCACATTGCATTGCATTGCGCTGCGTATTTCATTCACAGCTCAAAACATACTTTCCGGCACGCACGAGACAAAAGACAATTCGCATGGCAGTTATTATTCAACTTTCTCTCTTTCTCTCTTTTTGCATTTGGAAAGTAGTTGGTTTGTGAACGCCGTGTTGTTTTGCAACCCAAGCTTTTTGCGAATTGTGGATTATAAGTTGTGTACATGTGACATTCTTTTGACAAACTAAAAAGAGAGAAAAGAGAAAAAAATGGGATGCGGTTCATTGCAAACAGCTGTCGGTATCTACAAGACCGTCGTATTATGCCCGCACATACGAGCACACGAGCATATTCGTGCGGACTCGCGCCAATCTGACTCTGTAAAGGCAATTATCCCAGAGTGGCGCGGTACCCGTATTTTTGGACTTGTGTGATATGGTTGAGTGCACACACGGAGGGCACTCCGCTCGGCGCGCGCCACAGACTGATTCCCGGATTGTTTCCGACACTGGGTCCAGTACCGGCCTTTTTAAGACCTCCGCAAATGTTGGTACGATTGCAGATCTTGGCATAGCTGGTTTTTGGCATGTTTGTATTTGATGCGACGAATCTGCGAAGTGTTCAATTGGAAATCTGATTCGATGGGCGAGTTGATTGAGCACGAGAAAGAAAATCGGCGCTTGATGTCGCTGCGCTTCGCCTCACTTCGCTTCCGAATCCCGGGAAACAATCGGTGCCATAAAACACGCGCGGAATGAATGGAATGTTCCTGTACTGATGTCGGCGCCGACGTCGCATCAGGATTCGTTCCGTTTGAATGTGGCAGCCGTCTAAAAGACGGCGTCGGACAATGCATATGGCGCCGATGTTTATGGTCACATCTTGGTGTGGTTGTGCACATTCGCGCGAATATGCACAATCTCGAGTAAATGGGCCTGTGTGAAAAATGGAAATGAAATCGGGAATGTGGACGAACGGCCGCATCGCATTTTTAAAATAATAGGCGCCGACGATTGCAATCTTTGGCGCGATAATGCGACCTCTGTCATGGGGTATTTAAAATATCCTTGGATACCCGGATGCTTTGTGCGGCATATGTCGGAAGGAAAAAAGGGAGGAAGGGAGGACATAACTTATTTGACATACATCAATTCAACCATCCCGTTTTCCACCACAACATAATTGATTTTTTCTTCAAACACTGTGAGCGTGAAATTGTACATGTACAATTCCCACGTGTTTTTGTTCACTCCAATAATCCCGCCTGCATCTGGATCGCACACGGACAATGTCTGCGCCAAAGGATCCAGCGGTGGAACTATCGTCGTAAACTGCATCCGCACATCTTTAAACCTGCACATATTTTGCGTGCCGGACGGCTGCATAATGAACGGGGACGTGTTTTGCGTGAAATTGTAACAATAAAGGTTGCGCGTCGACGCGCCATTCGAACGTCCGTTCTTCTGCAGATAACTAAACACGCCGGCAGGCTGTGCGCTTTCACGAAACATCCCGTCGTACACAATTGCACAGTCCTCCAAAATGGTCTCCTGGTTGTCGGAAGTATAAGCCCCAGTAATCTCCAAACCGGTCGGAGTCCCATCGACATCCATGCCGGGCCCCAAGGTGGCCGACGATCCGCTCGGATCGTCGATTCCTCCCTGCGGGGGCGCCGGCACCAATGTAACCGGTCGATGGTCATACGGCCAATTTGTGTGGTTGGACCATTCGTTCCGCAAATTCACGTCGTTGCGACGAAAGTAAAACATCCAGCTGGCCACCATGCCAATCGGGACCAGATCAGCGGTTTTTGCGCCGGCGATGTCGTGAAAGGTGTACTCGCGCACCTGTTTCACCAGGAATGTTTGCGGAACATTCGCGCGTTTTCGCCGCTCCTTTTTGGTCAGAAACGTATACTCTGCCTGGATGCAAATATCCGCTTTCCACAAAGTACGTCGGTCGACGTATGCCTCCGGCGTCAATGCGACGTCTGGCGGCGTTTGCAGAAACCGGTAAAATTGCATGTAATAGTTGTTGAAGTTGGGCGCGGTGTAGGGATAGCCGTTTTGGTAGTCTTCGACGTCCCGGATTTGGAACCATTCAGAAATGGGCCGAAAAACGACCACGATTTTAATGGGGTCATTTGGAGTGGCGACCAGCGGAAATGCCTGTCGCGTGTTGTTGGCAAACCAAAACGGCAGGGGGATCTCGAGGATGCGTCCCAGAATGGACGGCTCTGCGCCGGCCGAACTGGTGGTGTAGTACGCGTTCGGATATTTTCCGTTGTTCGCACTGGCGTTTTTGGGGTCCACGAGCTCCGGAACGTTTCCCGTTTGGCCGTCAAATGTTTCCCGCTGCGTGGCCGTAAAATCGCGCTGCACCATGGATTCGATGTAGTTGCCGGAGAATTCTTGAAGCACGACGTTGTTTGACTGTATGCGAACCTCCTTGATCATTTGCGCGCCAATGTTTTTAATCCAGCGAAATTCGTATGGAGACCACGGCGTGTACGCGGTTCCGTCGTCTTGCTCGATGGGCTGTGGCGGCAGGATGGGCGACCAGATGGTCGGCAATGTTATTTGCAGCGCACAGCCTTTTAATAAATCCGCGTACCGCGGAATGGGGAATTCGAACGTCGTCGATTCGGTCAAAGACAACGTGCGCTGCCCCTCGAAGTCTAGCTGGAAGGTCTGCGTTCCGAAATTGGTGTAGTGCTGATATCCCCCGTCCCAGAAAGTCGTCGTGGGATCCGAGTTCAGCTGGCTGTTTTCTTCGCCCACAGCGTCTACGGTGAGCTTTCCGCCGGAAGACATTTGACGGCGTGTATTTTTTGATGGAGCGGATCAGACAGATGTATTTCCAAATTTATGTGTTAACTGAACAAACTAATGTCTATTTCTTTCCACCTTTTGTTTTTCACAGAGTGTTTCACAGAGTGTTCAACAAGTTTTCCAAACACGAAAGTACGTTTATGTTTAGAAACAAAGAGAGAGAAATCGGCCTGTCTCGATTTCGGATTTCAGATTTCGGACTTCAGATTTCAGATTTTTATCGCGGCCTGCCATGGCTGATTACTGTTGCCGAAGCTGATGTTGATGAAGTATCCGACGCAGTGATTGTTCACGACCGACGTTGCAATGGCGACGTTGATTTCCGTTGATGGATTGGACAGTGGCGTGCCTGCGGTGCATGAAAAGTCGAGGACCGCCGGCGAAGATTTTTGCACGAACTTGCCGTCGACTCTGGTCATGATGAACATTCTGCCCGTACTGATCACATTTCCCGCGATTGAGAAATTGCCCGCGGGCAGCCAGGACGCATTGCTGATTCCCTAAAAGTGGCTGGGCGGATCGTAGGTGTCGTTCCGAATGGTCTCGCTGATAAAGGTCAGGCCACTACTATCGCTCACCATGTCGAATATCAATGCGGTGGTGGTCGACGGAGAGCTGCTTCCCGAATCGGTGGAAATGAAACTGCATCCGCCGACGATCGTGTACACATCCGTGGCCGAATTTTTGATGATTCTGTAGAGCGTGTTGAACGTCGATCCCGGGTATGCGTACGTGGTGTATGTTCCTGCGCCAATGTCGTATATCCACGCGACATCCATGCACGTGCTGGATACTTGGCCGGAGGATCCTACCGCAAACTGTCCGTCGCTCAAGTGCACAAGCGTAATTGGATAGTTTGTGTTGGGCGGACCCATGTCTAGCACAAAGTTGCTGGCGTCGGCAAGTCCTGTATTTAACAGCGGTCCCCGGTACAAAATCCGTACGTGTTTGCGCTGTTTGGCATATTGTATGATCCGACCAGAGTCACCGTATCGGTGGATGCGTCATAGCGGGGACCGTAGCACGAGGTGTATGCCGACCCGGGAACCAAAAAGGAGAATACTTGATTGCTTAGGTCTGTCACCGTGGTTTTAATGTCGCCCACGTACACCAATCCTGCTCCGAGCGTGGGCGATGGGTTCGTCGTCCCGCACAGGATGATCGCGTTCGATTGATACTCGCATGCCCCCCCCCTCTGCAACACCGATGCATCTACAGCGCCATTCGTGGTGTAAAAGTCCACGTTGCACGAATTGCATGCGGATCCATTTGGACGCGTTTTGCTGTCAATGCATGCACGTTTGCAGAATTTGGAAATTCGGGACTGGCTGTGCACGCCCGAGCGCGTTATTCTGCTGACGGATCTCGCGCCGTCCACGCCATTGTAAAACGCCTTTGATTTATCGACGAGTGCGCTCATTTGGGGATGCGACAGTTGTGCGTAGTTCATCCGTGACATGCTTGGAATGGGATTTGGCCCGTTCAAATGTTCAAATGTTCTGACTGCACTGCTGGTGTTTGGCGATCTTTATATCTGTGCATAAAAAACGCCAAGTCCGGTGCCCGGAACACGGATCAAAAGCGAATAAAACAATGTGGATATGGGTATGGGTATGGGTATGGGTGTATCCGCAACATGCGCGCGTCGAAGTTCTAAACAAAATCGGTGCTTCGCGCCGACCAACATCGACGCCGCGCTCCTTCTGCGATCATCTAGTATGGATAAGTCTCCTACCCTACTGCTCTGTTGTCTTTGGCGTGTGGGTGCATGTGTTCATGTGATAGCGCGGGCGTGGCCAGTAAAAGAGCGTATGTGACAGCATTACAATAATAACATGATGAGCACGATGAGCGGCTTGTTCGTTTTGGCGAAAAGCAGCAGATCTATGATTCTGCTGCGCATATATTTATTGTGCGTGAGCACATTTCGGGCAATCTGCCGCAGACGAGCCGCGCTTCGGGCGGAGCAAGTACTGGCATACGGGGTTGCACAAGTCCGAATCGAGTCGTTCACGGACGGTTCTCGCGGGACATTGCCAGCAGTTGGCGTGTCGGCGCGATTTACCATTGCTGAAGGACTTGGCGGACGCACATCGTTGGGCGACCAGTACTGGTCGTCTCCGCCGAGCCGCATGTTCGAAAGTTGTAAATTGGCGCCGGGCTCGTCCACGCCCATGCCCATGCCCATGCCCGCCCGCGCCCCCCCCATACCAATCATCGAAAAAAAAAAGTGGTCATTTTCTTGGCATAGATTGTCCCGTCCGTGACGTATGTGGTCATATCGTTATCAGTCAGATATTTCACGTCGGCAGCTATCTTTTTTTTCTGAAACGTCGATAGTTTACGGTCAAATACTTTTGCCGTCACGTTTGCTACGATGGTGGCTGTACCGGCAGCCTTTATGCGCCTCGCAGAAACGCCGTTTTGTACAAAGTCGACGATCAGCAGAGTGAATTCCATCGACATGAAATAATCTTCGATGCACAGATTGTTCGTAATGTGCTTTATAAATGTCACGATGGTTTCTTCGCGGCTGTCCATTTGGAGGCCGCCAGACAACCCGAGCATGCTCATTTTATCGACAGACATGGCGATGAATGGCGGTCAAACGGTTAAACGGTCAAACAATATTTTGGGGACGGGAAATACACTTTGTTCATTTCTTGTGAATATATTATTTTGTGCATGCCATGCACTTTGTGGAATGGTGATGGCGTGTGACGTCGAACAAGTACGGTTGTCTGGCCCAATCCACACCCTTTATTATACACACTGTGTTCGCGCGACGTCGTTTCCGCGAAATTCGTTCTTGGACTGAATTCGCGCTTTATTTTAACTGGTGACAACAACAGACGAACAACATTGAAATATCAATCCGCTTTGACAACCCGATCCGCGATATGTTTATGAATATAATGTCGACGAAAGAGCCGGAAATCATTTCCATACCAGCGGCGAATAGAGCCGCAGAAAGCGGTATGCCCGTCGCAGACAATGCATACGTCATGAACTACGAATCGACGTCCATCGCCGTGAAAAATTTGGGCAATCGGCTGGAGATCAGCGCCCCGCAAACCGCCGGCTACTCCGACCACGCCATATTTGACGGCGTCATGTACGTCGTGAGCAAAATACATTTGATTTCCCTGTCCAAACATACATACAAAACGAGCGTGGACATCGGCCAGGCGTTCTCAAAAACGACGTGCGGTCGAGCGGTCGGCGAACTTGTCATTTTCCACCGACCCGCAAATATGCCAAACGCAAGCGCGTCCGCGGCATACAAGCCGCTCATTGTATACATGCCCATGTATCAATCCGACGCGCAAACGCCGGCGTCCGGCACGATACAATCCGTCGTCGACCTTGCTGGAAAACATGCGCCCGCCATCAACGAGAGCGCGCCCATCCACATGCCGCGAGCCGTGAATGCGTTCAATTTGAATAAGCTGCTTCCCGCCGAACCATATGTGTTTTACGAAACGGGAGACGCAAAGCATGTTGTATTTCCGTACCAGTACGGTATACCCATACGGGAGCACGCGGCAGACATTCTGCGGGACATTGTGCACCCGATCGCCAATCCGGTCGACGAGCCGGCGACACTGTTTTGGAACGCACTGCCCGCAAGCACAAAAAGCCGTTGTGAGCGCAGGGTGTGTAGGCAGAAACCGGTTCGGTACCGCGGCCCGATTTTGGACAGCTCTGACCCAGATGCTCAGCCAATGGACAATTCCGCAAAACATTCGTCTGTGCGCATAGACGGGTTTGCAACAGGCACGTTCGCCGATGCCATGGACGTTGTCTGGGGGGTTGTGGTGCGGACGGGAATTGGTCTGGGAGTTGGCGTAGCGCTGATGGTCGTTTTTGCAGCGATATATTCGCTGATTGTCTACGGGACACTGGACAATATATCTTTGACTGGCATAGTGGACAGCATGCGCGCATTCGGCAGCAGAAGTATCCAAGATCCAGCCACGGCGTCGGCGCATCCGCCGGCTGACGCACCCACAAATAGTAAAGCGGCAATCTGAAGGTCGGCGCGAAATTACATGGTTACATCGTTGTGCTATTTTATTTTATTTTTTAGGTTTATCGACAGCACAAATATTTTTGCAAACATAATGGTCACCACTAGACGCACACGTCATACATCTCCGAAACCTACGCGCGGCGCCACTATGTCTAAATCCGGCACCAGTTCCAGATCCAGATCCGCGAGTGCTCGCAGACGCGGAGAGTCTGCTCGCGACGCAGTGCTTGGCCAGACGGACAGCTTCGGCCTTGGCAATGTTTACAAAAACCCAAGCCCGCACAATTCTTTCCACTACACACACAACCCCATCGCCGGCAAACCACCACTGGTTGGGCAACGTGCCCCCGAACCGGTGGGAGCGGGAAAAACGCCTATCCGAGTGAAAATAGTGCGCAGACGCATGGACTCCATGGTAGAGCGCAAGGCATTGCACCAGCGCCGAAACATGAGTTGTGGCAAAAACAAAGAATCCGTGACAAACGCCGATGGATCGTATTCGTGCCGAGCACTTTGCAAGGACGGCCAGGTTCGAAACGTCAAGACAAACCGCTGTATCTTATCTGCAAGAGCCAGGAAAGAGCGCGCTGATGCTAAAAAACGCGTGGAAAAAACTTGCAAGCGCAGCCATTACCTGAAAAACAATCGCTGTGCGCTTAGATCGAGGGCCGAATTGGCTAAAATTGTGAACGGTATGTGATGCGAGTGCTCACAAACGTGCAAAACAGACGACGGGTCGTTGGTCAAAACAGAATTTAGTTTTTCGTGTTTAGTTTCGCGCAGTGACAGAAACCATGCGGCGACATCGGTCTTAAATTGACCATCTCACAGTGTTTCGGACGACACTGTCGTTTATGCGTGTGGCGCCAGCACATATGCCCTGCTTGGATTGGGGTCAACGACGATGTGTGCAAGTAGGAGATGTTCGTTTTTCCACACTTGGATGGTGGCATTGAGTCAGAACATCATTTATGTTGCCGGGAGTGATTATTCGCACATTGCGCGCAGAGGTTGCATTCTGCGCCCTCGAGCATCATTTCCGCGCAAAATAAAACGGGCTCGTTGTCGTTGTCGTGTTCGGACAAGCCGGTGTGCCCGCACGCGATGCCGTCCAGACAAATATCCGAAAGTGTGTGCGCATTGTCGCTGCCAATGTTCGTAAGTGGATGGGGTATTCTTACGAGGGTCGTTCGACCGATTTCATTTTGGCGGAAAACTGTCATTTTAAAAATTGGGGTCTGACAAAAATACTTCAGCGCGCTGCCGCACTGTTTCCGTCCCAATATTAAAACAATAAATGCAGACGGCTGCACTCATCCACACAATCATGGTATTTTTTATCACCGCATGATACGCCTTTGTCTGTCTACGATCGCCGGTGACTGGCGGCACTTCCGTGAACCAAAAACTGCATATGATTGCAAATACTAATGCGGTGCACGTTGCGGTCGGAATTAACGGCAACATTTCGTCGAGTGCGCGATTGTGTGCGGACGTGTTGGCACACCTCTTTATTTTAACCGTCCATATTTTTTTCGCCAAAACATGTTTTGGAGTTTCATCATTTAAAGAGATGTACTTATGGACATACAAGTTGAGACGCGGGAGATACACATCAGTTTGACCGTTCGACCCGCCTCGACGCTTCGATTTTGAAAAAGAATGGATTCGGATCGCCGTGCCACGACCGCGCTCGCGCACGCGCACGATTTTGCATCCACCGCAGCCACACCGCATTTAAATGCGCCGCCCCACGCCAGCTCATATATCGATGATCCCGTGATTATCGCAAATATGCGCGGGGCGGCATCCGCTATTTCTGCCAGCAGATACAAAGACGGCGCGACAATGGCGGTGGCAGTGGCGGGCGCCAATGAAATGTGCGGACTGCAAAACTACAGATTGCAAACGCTTCCATTGTGGGGCAAAATAAGAAGTGTCTCGGACGTGTTTGTTCTGCTCCGAGATGTATTTTTGGGAATGATCATATTCTATTTGCTGACATCATCCGCCGCAATGAAGGGCGCGCACGAGCACCTCGACTGGGCGTTCGCAGCAGACATCAACTCCGGACCGGCATTTCTAACAAGCAGTGGAAGTGTTGCCGCGGCATGTTTATTCGGCACAATGTATTTTGCCGGATCGTTTTTTGTGTGACAGCGAGGTAAAATACTGTTTTGCGACCGACCTACTTCGGAAACCGAATGGGGACAGAACTGCGATGGACTGTTCGGCTCAAATTGTTTCACAGATAAGCAAAAAGGAACAACTGTTTATTTATTTTATTTTTATTTTTTTGAGCCGGCAGTCGCCTTGATTCGGCGCCGGACAACTTTCTTCGGGGCCTTTTGAATGTCCATCGCTAGTTCTGCAGCGCGTTTCTGTTCGGCTGCGCGCACGGCCTCAACCGCGGCTCCAACAACACTTGTGCGCCGATGAGATGTGTCCTCCATGCTGAAAGACTCGTCGTCAATATCCATCCTGCAAATGTCCATTGTGCAAAATTGCACGAATTAAGTATTGGGTTGGTTTGATGACACCTCGATATTGATGTCGACTCATTTCATTTTCCCCAAATATATTTTTGCCGCCGTGATCTCCGCCACCCTAACCACAAACCCGCCGCCAGTCAACACTCGAGTTTAAAAAATCTCGTCGCGGAAATGCCGCGGATGAGACGCGCCAATAAGCTGCATCCCATCGCGCCCGACACGTTTGTGCGTGCGCGGGCCAATTCGCCAACCAGTCAATGCATTCAAATTTAGACCATCGTCTCGAAACATGCCAGGCTCGCATGAATGCGGACGTGAACGTGGACGGGCCAAACAAACAACCCCGCCTGTTGCGACATAAAGACATATCGGCTTATCGTTCATCTGTCATCTTATTTGTGTCGGCCGGCAATGTTTTCGCCAGTTTCATACGCGTGCGTCTGTGCGAAGGCGCTGTACCACACCGGCACGGCATGGCTGAAGCTATTTTTCATTTTCTGGTGGGTCATGGGTTTCGTGGACACCTGCGCGATTCATTTTGCGTTTGTGGCGCTGTCCAATTATGCGCGCGAGTCGGTCCGCATGTGCGGCGGCCACATCATGTCGCGCTTGAACAAAAAGAGTTGTGCGGGGGGAAACGACATGGATGTCGGCGACTTGTATCGGCGCGAGCTGCTGGCATCCAAAAAACGTCTGGATGATTGGCACACGGCATCTGTCAATCGCGCAAGATTGTACATGTCCTACTGGTCCGCGATCAACCCCGTCGTCGTCAAAATCATGCAGTCCTTTGCCGGCGATTTTGTGCACCTCGGGATGGACATGGATATGTTCACAAAATGCGTGCCCATTGTCGAGTCTGACGTCGACATGCGCACCATCGATGCACTGCACGACGAGGGAGTTACATTCGGCGCCGACGCGATGCAGATTGAAAATATGCATGCTGGAATGGCATCCATCGTAATTCGCGGAAAATACAAGACCCGCGATGTCGCGGTTAAAATTTTGCGCACCAACATTTTGTCCCGAATCGAAACGGGCATTAGGGAAATGAAAATGCTGACCGATTTGGTGCTCCCGTGCTTATTGTCCAAGTGCCAAACACAGTATTTCAACAGAATCGCAGACACCGTGTACAGAGATTTGATCGATCAGACGGAGCTGGTCAGAGAGCTCGAAAACGGACGCCGGCTGTACGGACTCGTCGAGGCGACGGGGATGGAGTTCGCGCACGTCCCATATTGCTTCTCCAGCATCACCCATGCCGTCCCTACCGCGCTTGTCATGGAATGGAACGACGGATGTTTCATCGATGATGTTGATCCGAGGGATGCGCTCAAGTACGCGGAAAATCTAATTGTGTTTGGGGCATCATCGGTGCTGTTCGGACTCGTGCATGCCGACATGCACCCCGGCAACATCCAATTCATGAAAGGCGGTCATTTTGCGATATGCGACTTTGGCATAATGCACCGCTCCACGCCCGAATTTCAGTGCCGGATCGCGGAAAGCGTCGATTTGATGTACCCGGTGGTATTTCCAGAGCATTTTCCAGAGATCAGCAAATACAGCGTCGAGGAAGACGCCTGTGCTATCGCGGAGATATGTTTGAGAATGGGTATTTTTGAAGGCCCCGACAAGTCTGCCGTGCTGCCGCTGGAGTGCACGGAGCCGCTTAAGCAAGAGATCATCGGGATGTACGAAGACTTGCGAAACACTGCGGTGGGCACCTCCGCCTCCAGCAATGTGCACGATAATTCGGGCGAAATCGCCATGACCATTTTGGGCGCTCCGCACCACCTGGCGGAATTACTGCATTCGTCCCAGATGCGAGAGCATCATATAACCCTCAACAACGAATTCGTTCATATGCAGACATGTGTTGCGATGGCGCGCGGCATCGCACTTTTGCTTTTTACGTCGGCGATCTCGTCGACGCCCGCATCCACGCTTGCCGGCGGCGAACGAGACAAAAAACGTGAAGATGGTGAAGATGGCGAAGATGGCGGGGAAGAGACAAGTGTCGGCGCGCAGTTCCACGCATTTATTGCCGGAGTGTTTGGAGATTCGGAAACTATGGCGACGATGTTGTCTGCGACGCACGCCGTCGATGGTATGCGCGACCATGAAGAAGTGGGCGATGCATCATTTTTCGATTCGACGGATTTTCTGCACGGCGACAGACAATCGAGTAATCGCGAAGACGCGCTCGTTGCCGACGCAATCGCGATGGCCCACAAACTGCGCGCGGTCAATGTTCGCAGGGATCGAGCCAAAAATCATGCACCGGGCCGGAGAATCAACCATGGCGTGGGATATGACGCAGGGCAGGGACAACCCGTCAACTGGCGATCGCTCACATCAGTTATGACGAATGGGGTCTTTGATGTGGAAAATATGAAAAATGTGATGGACGCAGACGACATTTCGGAATTGGAGGCGAAGTTTTTGACCACCATGTGCGCGATATCCATTGACGCCAGACTGCATGTGTGGCTGGAAAGTCGGGCGACGTGAATAATTGTAGAGACGGCGGGCAAAAATATTGCATGAATATATGCACATACATATATGTGGGCAAATTTACATTTTAATCCACTGGTCGTGTTCTACTTCCGTTTGTGTCGGCGCGATGAAAGCACTGAGCGAAATATACAAATACCTGAGCGGGGTCGCCGGCAGCGCACATGAACATATCATGGCTGCGAATGGAAGCAAGTTGTTCGCCGGGATTGTGGTTGTGCTGCTGAACGTGGGATCGAAGTTTGTCACATTTAAATTGTCGGCATCCATGGAAGAATACATAAAACAATCGCTGGGTCCTCAAATACTGGTGTTTGCCATGGCATGGGTGGGAACGCGAGATATTTACACATCCGTCATGGTAACGCTCGCATTCATCGTGATATCGGATTTCTTATTCAATGAAGAAAGCTCGGCGTGCATCGTTCCCAGCAATTATCGAGTGCTTCACGGAATCGCCGACATTAACAAGGACGGCGTGGTAACTGCAAGCGAGCTGGCTCAAGCGAAAGCCACGTTAAAAAAACACAATGCTGTGATGAAGGAACGGCAAGGGAGATCTGCGATAAAGGAACGACAAGGGAGATCTGCGGTGATGGTCAAGTGGTAGTGGCGTCGACAAGACACGACACGACGCAGATTGTCCTGAAATACAAACTGTTGGCTGTCGGCCGTCGAATAATTGAGCACCTTTTATGATGAAGTCGATGTGAATGCGTGGCGGCGCAACAATTCTTGTTCCAATTCCAGATTCCGCCGCGTCACCGTGCCACCTCCCTTCGCATGTCGATTGTCGGCGTTAAATATCATGCTTATTTGCGTTTGTCGACGTCTATGAAACAGGCACTCGTCTGTTTGCGCGCGCAAATCGGGCTATTTATGCTTCAGAGATCTGGACCTGGGCCTGGACGCAGTTGCAGGGCGACCGACGTGGCGGCGGGCAGTTTTGCGTCGCTGTGCTGCCCACACATCTATGGCTGATTTGGTCGGAGTGGGCGTATCATTGGCACTTTCCTCGCCATCGTTCTCCTCATCGCCTTCACCTTCACCGTTAATGGCCTCGCCGAGAACCGCATCGCCGCCATCAAGGCTTTCGGTATCGCCCTCGCCCTCGTCGCGGGAATTCGGCGCGTCCTCATCCTCGCCCTCATCCTCGTCAGTGTCGGCATCGTCGGTCCTGGCCGTGCGTTTGTGTGCCCCGCCGACCTGATTGGTCTTTGTGGGACTATCGCGGGTTTCAGACGTACCGTAAAATAGCGCCCCGAGTCCTCCGATGCCAAGCAATCCAAGCAGGAGCATGATCGGCGTGTTCGTTGCGCCAGTCGCGGATGTTCCGTCACAAACGACGTCCGACACAAGTTCGGTTGCAGATTCGAGTGCTGACGCAGACGTAACGCCACTCACTTTATGTTCCTGCGTCGCCACACCGGGCTTGAACTTCCCCATGGAAAGGGGCGCGCCATTTATCCCGCCGATTCTATTGCCGCCAATCATTTCAAATGTTCAGCACTGTATCACAAATAATTTCGTACAGACATTGTATATTTACGCATGCGTAACTTTCAACATACTTTTCGATACAAACAGATTCCTCGTTTCCCAATAAAATGTGTTTGTGGCGCAGAGCGCAAACCGCATGTGTCCCAGCAATCCATTTAGAACGTGCATCAATCGCCACAGCATGGTTGCAGCATTCTCCAATGTCCAATGTCCAATTAAGACGTGAAACAACACGGATCTCTCTTTCTCTCTTTTCTCTCCTTTTCACGTTTTTGAAACTGATTTGCGCAAATGCAACCTTTCTTTTTTGCAAAATTGCAAAACTGTAAAACATGAATACTTTGCTGGAGTGGCAAAAAGAGAGAAAAGAGAGAAAGAGAGAAAAAGAGAAAAAGAGATCCCGCACTGTTATATTTCGCGGCCTGAAAGATGAACATATCACATATCAGGTCATTAAACAATAATAGTCGTCGCATACCGTCGCATATCGTCATATATTGACACAGCTATGCACGCTCGCCATTCCCATGATATTCGCGCTATTGAGGACATTCAGCAATGCATGTACATCAATTTGGATAAGCGTCCAGACAGAAAGGCGCATGTGGAGTCTCAGCTGTCGCTGTTGGGCATGGTGCCTGAGTCAGTGACCCGGTTTAGGGCAATTGAGACGCCGGGCAATGGTGCACTTGGATGCACGCTGAGCCACATCCAATGTTTAAAAAATGCCAGAGATGCCGGGCGCCCTCACGTATTGATCGTGGAAGACGATATTTTATTCGTCGATCACGAACGCTTCAAACGCCAATTCGCGCAGTGCATGGACTCTCTGCGAGCAAATTCGATGAACTGGGACGTCATTATTTTTTCCGGCAACAACGTCGGTCCGTGCAAACGGATCGTAAGCGAATCGTGTGCGCAAATAAGCGCATGCCAGACCACGACGGGGTACCTGGTCAACGCCCATTACTTCGATGCACTCATTGATAACTTTACGCTGGGATATTCGTTGTTGCAAGCCGAGCCGGCCAAGCACGTGATATTCGCCATTGATAAATTTTGGTTTCGCTTGCAGGATGTCGGGCAGTGGTTTATTGTGACGCCACTGTCCGTGGTGCAAAAATGCGATTATAGCGACATTGAAAAGCGACGCACAAACTATACGCGTTGCATGCTCGTACTGCACAAAAATATGGCGGTTCGCTACTATTGAAGATGTGGGCGCACAATTGCGTGTTTTGACAAAAATGTAACGCGTCTCGCAATTGCACCAATCGCGCTTTTCAAAACAACAAACAACAAACAACAAACAACAAACAACAAACAACAAACAACAAACAACAAACAACAAACAAATAACAAATAACAACAAACAACAAACAACAAACAACAAACAACAAACAACAAACAAATAACAACAAACGAATTTCAAAATATAGTTACTTTCCAAATTCGCAAAAAGAGAGAAAAGAGAGAAAAGAGAGAAGCGCACCGCACTGTTCTTTTATCCATGCGAAATTATGCGACGAAACGTCATTATTTCAATCGACATTGGCACCGTCAACTTGGGCGTGTGTGTCATGGCCGAGCGCCCGAGCTTATATGACGCTACTCCGAGTAGCTTATGCGACGCTACTCCGAGTGACGCAGGCTTAAATAAGGTGCTTTCGGCCATACCGTACGTGGTCGAAAAATGGTTTTTGATTAATCTCGTCGACAATACATCCACCGCAAACAGCGTGGTCGACGATGTTGAAAATGCCGCCACACACAAACTGCGTCCGCCCAAGCAACAATTGTGTGGAGGCGCGACATTCGTCGAGCGTCTGCGAGCGGCGGACGACCGGTCGCGACCCTCTAAGCGTATCCAATGCGACTGTAAAGCGCGTCCTGTTTTTTCTTTGCCCCGACCAGACGCGTCGGTGCTGTGCGCCAAGCACGCCAGACAAGTGGATGCCGATGCCGCGACTCCGTTTTTGTTTCTTGATCAACGATGGTCTGGACCCAACTACAAAAAACGCAAAGTCGGGGATATGCGCGACACGCTGGCTCATGCGTTCGATCTGCTGGGAGAACACGGCCGTCAAGTCATGTCTTTTCCAAAATCGAAGCTGGTCGATCAAATGACAGAGTTCACTGCCGCTCACTGCATGCAGCCGCTCAATCCCATTCGTTCTCGTTCTCGTTCAAAAACGAGATCTCGCACAACAACTGATGGCGCGAATGGGTGCACCATCCACCTCACAATTGTGGCAAGACGACTCATTGAGCAATTATCCGCCACGTTTGTTCATTCGGGCGATTTTTCAAACGAGGACGTTAACGTGACAAGCGTGCTGATTGAAAACCAAATTGGTCCCAAGGCAAACCGAATGATGGCAGTTCAATCGGCCGTGACCATGTATTTTATGATGCAGTTTCCGCAGGCCGTCGTCCACTCAATATCATCAAAACATAAACTTGCCGTGGCGGCGTTGGTCGCGCCGCCCGTGAATGCGAACGAGACCCACTGCGATAGAAAGCAGACGAGCGAGATATCGACGCGGCTAATTTTAACCAGGTACCCGCAAATAGGAGGCGTATACACCAAAGAATGGTTTTTGTCCGGATTGCATCCCAAGAAGGACGACATCGCAGATGCGTTTTTGCAATGCCTTTGGTTCATCATCAACGAGGTAACCCATGTTTTGCGTCGTGATGCAAAAACTGCATGCAAATATCGCGAATCGTCCGATGCTTCATGTGAAAAATGAAATGGTTATTGAGTGAAAAACCTTGCATTCAGTAAATATACGAACGGGATTGACACGAGTCTTTGACATGAGTTTCGACATGAGTTTCGACATGAGTTTTGACACGAGCAGCTTTGATGCGAGTGGCTTCGAAGTGAGCGATTTTGATAATTTGTGTTCGAAAATAAGAAAATATCACCGCGTGGAGTCCACCAAACATCCAAAAGAAGAGGTTGTCGAACTGCAACAATATGCATTGGACCATGATATCGACATTGACACCCATTTTATTGTTGTGCGGTGTGCATGCGGAAATTGTGACATTGACGATGGTTGCTGCAGTCAAATCGGCGGTTCTATATTTCCATTTGTGGTTTTAACTCGCGAAGAAAACGAACTGTTGGAAGAACAGCGCGCGCCAGTGGCCGCTCCGCGGATTTCCGACTACATCAAAAGCGTTGAAGAATATTACTGCCGCCCGTTCGGCGCAGGCGTTTAGACATTTGCCCCAAATGAACCACCCGTTTTATCAATGAGTTTGTCGGACGTCGGCACTGCCGATGTGTATAGTTTGAGTGTCGATAAAATGATTCCTGTTTCCATTTATGTTTCGAGGGGGGGGGTCAAATGATCACATACGCACACACACAACCAGATCGTATATTTTTATGTTTTCGAATAGTAATGCGAGGCACAACGCAACTAATTGCTGAAGTAATGCACCAGACTAATCAATCGCAGACACGCCATAAATCGCCGTCGTCAACCGCGCCGGATGACCATAATAGTGATAAGTGCGCGGATGTTGCCGCATACGCAACTATCGTCACCGCAATTGCGATGCTTGGACTCGCCATGCTCTCGATCAGAACGCTTCGAGGCCAACACTACACGACGATTATAGCAATCGTCGTTATCACGTGTATCGTCCCGGCAATGTTTGTTGCGTGGCAGCGATCGGATCGTCAGCGTGCGCGGGAAGGGTGTGCCAAATGGCGGACGACTTCGACCATTCAGTTGGGCAAGGAAAAAGAAATTGCGTCAATGACGCCAACGGTAGTTTTCAGCATGGCTTTGCTGCTGGATGGACTGGGCAGAGCCGACTATGTGAGACTGTCGGCTCCGTTTTTAATGTCTGCAATCGTGACTGGAACAGTTGTGCCTTTGATGGTGGGCCACGCGGTCAACGCGCAATCCAACGACGAACATGTCGCAGTCGCCGAATCAATTGCGTCATGCACCGAATTCTTTTCGTTTGGGTTTATTATGGCTGCAATCGCGCTGCCTTTCCGCGCAATGCTAACTGCGTCGGCATAACGTTGTGCCGGGCACGCTGGGCGGGCTAAGCGAATCGGGATTTCTGAAATGAAGAAAAATGAAGTCCTCCAATCCTAAAATGTTTATTTTAACTACATGGACACACCAACCCATTTTTGTACCGACTGTTTTGGAAATGTCGCCACTCGAATCCAGCGCTAAATGCACGAATTCTGTGTTGGCGCGCGGCGTCAGTGCATGTGTCGGCGACAAACGGAAACTTGGCGTCGGTGATGCTGCCACTGCAACCACTGCCAGTGGCGGCAGTAATCGCGGATGCGGATTCATCTCGCAAAAGCGGGTGAGGACACATCGTAAAAACAATGCGGTCGCCGTGGATACATCAGCGTCGGCGGCGACGGCCGCCAATCCAAGGACGCATACAATGAAACGAGTCAATAAGCAGCGAGCTGCCACAGTCAAACATGCATGGGATGCATTTGAATCGATTTTGCCCGATGTCGATGTGGCCTCCGAACGCGACGATGTTGGCAATGGCGACGGTGTTTGCGATGGCGGGCGAACTACGTGCGAAAAATGCTCGTCGTCGCTGCGCATCACGGACGACGGATTTCTTGTTTGTCTGAACGAAAAGTGCTCGATTGTGTACAAGGATGTGATAAGTCATGGCGCCGAGTGGAGGCATTTTGCGGGCGACGAAGGTCGCGGACCAGACCCTACTCGCTGCGGTATGCCCTCCAACCCACTGTTGGAAAACTCGTCGTACGGATGCATGCTGACCGCAAACAAAAATGCAATGACCAAGGAAACCTGGCTGATGCAGCGATACGTCGAAAATCAGTCCGCGACCTCAAAGGAGAAGGCGATGTACAAAGAGTATCAGGACATTATTCGAATGGCGCAAAAATTCGGCGTCACCCAATATATTATCGACGACGCGCTTCTTTACACCAAGATGATTTCGGAGCATCGGCTGCAGACGCGCGGAAACAATCGGCTGGGGATGCTCGCGGGAACACTATACATGTCTTTTTGCAAAAATGGATGTCCCAGAACATGCGGGGAGATTGCATCGATATGCGGTATAACGCCAAAACATGCCACGCGCGGATGCAACCATGTCCAGGAACTGATCAACAATATAAATGGTAAGGGTACGGCGAATGGTACTTGTATGGACGCGGATGTCGGGGGCGCCTCGAATGCGAGCACGGCCGTCGTCGACGCAAATCCCGGCGGCGGCGATGCGGCGCCGGCGTCGGTGTCGGTGGGCGGCGCAGGAAATTCGGGACCAGAGTGTTTTGTGTCCCGGTACTGCAGTAATTTGGACATGGCGCCGAAACTGATCAAGCTTTGCTTATTTGTCGTCGAGCTGATATTGGCGCGCGGATTGCTCTCCGGAAACACTCCCCACTCCATTGCGGCGGGCGTGGTGTATTACGTGATCGTCCAATGCGGACTAAACAAAACGCCCGACGACGTCGTCCGAGTCAGCAAGCTCAGCAAAGCGACGTTCGTGAAGTGCTACAAGCAGATGGATTCGTGTGGCAAACAATTCATTCCCCAGACAGTGCTGCAGCAATACCGCAGTGTGTGAAATTGTCAGAGCGGCGTCGTGCTGATTGCTGTGTCGTGTCGGTTCGACAGGTCGACAGCCCGGCATCAAATATCGGCGTGAATGGAAATAATTTTGACCATTTATGCATTATGCATCATGCATTTTCCAAACGCGTGGGGTTGTCAGCGCGGAATAAATGATGCGAATACTTTGGAAAGGACACACACACATACATATACATACACGCCAACGAAAAGGGGAAGGAAAGAGAGAATACGATTCGGTTGTTTAAAGCACATGACGAATAAAAGACATTCTTCGCGTCGCTTTGCTTCGCTCCCGCCTATTCGCTTACAGTCCCATCGCGTGAATCATCCTTCTTTTTTTAGCTTGCGTATCGGTCATCCTGCCGTCGATCGATTCGCGGCCATTTGCGTCCGACATGATGAACTTCCGCACAACAACTTGCCTGGTTTGCCCCATTCTATACACGCGCCCAATAGCTTGGTCGACGACCGCCGGGTTCCATTCGGTGCCCGCGAACAATACGTTTGAATACGCTTGTAGATTCAGCCCCTCTGCAGCTGTCTGGATTTGCATGATCAGTATACGCGGCTCTCTTTTAATCAGCGCGTGGCGTTCTGCCAACGACAACGATCCGTCATAAATTTCCGACGAAATGCCAACAACGGATTGCAGTGTCGCCTGAATATCGAGCATGTTCATGGTGAATCGGGAAAAAACAATTGCTTTTTCCACGGCAGGAATGGCGGCGAGTTCTTCCACAATGGCAAGCGTTTTGGTCGAATGCTCGCCGATTTGAATGCCCATGTCGTTCAGGGCGCTGATTGGAAGCGTTCGGGGACCAGCGCACATTTGCTGCCCTCGCACGATTGCCGCCAAGGGCGATTTTAGAATGTGTGCGCCGCCGAAACTGGGATCGAGGCGGGGGCGCTTGTGCTTTATGGACGGTGCATCATCCTCATCCTCGCCCGCATCCTCATCCTCGCCCGCATCCTCATCCTCTGCATCATCATCGTCGGCGCCGGTGCCGGCGTTTTTAAACGCCCTGTCGAATCGAATGATATCCAGTCCAATGGACAGCTGTTCTGCCGCGAACTGTTGTGTGTCCGACCCCCATTCCAGTTCGCGCATTATCACTTTCAGCGGTACGTCGGGCAGTAAAGCAGCCGATGATCTTCTGATGCAGTACTTGCTCAGCCAATCGAGCTTATCCATGCCCGATTCGCGTCGATGTGGAAATGGGGGGAGTTTGGTCGCCCGTGCGATATTGCCGATATCGTCGACGCGATTGTTGATGGGCGTGCCCGTCAGCGACCAAACAAGTTTTGCTTTCAGCGAACACGCGGCGGATAGCGTGGATGTGGAATTGCGCAAATGGTGTGCTTCGTCAAATACAATTCTTCCCCAGCAATTGTTGTGAAGGTGGGGGGCGCGTCCGTTGGCCGACTGTTGGATTTCTCCATAGGACGCCACCACAATTTCAAACCCTTGCCTGAACGTGGGCGCATTGATTGGGGCAGAAGCAAATATCCGTCGCCGTCTGAGATTGCGTCGGTAGGCACCCCACACGATTGGCGTCACCCCCATTTTTTGCTTGAAGTGGTCTACCCATGTAGCTATGATGGGCGTCGGTACAACAATCAGCGTTTTAAACACGGGCCTGGAAAAGATGAGCCCGCTGACGGTCCATGTTTTACCGAGCCCCATCACGTCCGCGATAATTCCGCCGTGCCCACAATTGGTTTCTTGCGTAAGGCACCACTTCAACGCTTGTTGTTGGTGCGGCAAAAGACGAATCGACAGGCTGGCCTCCCATTTCCGGCACGCGGCGAGGCAATCGTCGATGTGCTGGGCGTTCCCATAACGGGCGCATGTTTTTGGCTTGCTGCCATCCTCGCTCATATCTTCGCTGACGGCACTACTGTCGTCATCCGGAAAACACGATTTGTCAAGGGTGATATCACTGATGTCGCTCGTATGGCTATCGTCATCGCTTTCACCGCTCGTGCATGGAATAATGCATGCCATCTGTACAGCTAATGTAGTCGACCGAGTGAAAATGTGCTATGTATCGTCTGTGTCTGTGTCTGTGTTTCGGACGATGAATTCCATTTCATTTTTCAAATATCGGCCCTGGTGCTTTGACGCCCCCGACAAACGCGTCATTCAGACCAAGATGAAGAAATAAAACACATGACTTATTTTTGCGGCACGTTGTACATGTGCGTATCGAACGCGTGATATTTTCATTGTACTATGGTGTTAGCGGCATGATTTACATGGACGGCACAATTACCCCGTTCATGTGTCTTCCCATGCGTGATCCAGTATTGATGTCATACACGTGTCCTCCTGCATCCACGCGATGTGTTGCGATACTTGGGTCGACTACATCACCAGATTCGTCGAGGTACGTGTAATTATCCGCGTCTGCGACAACGGCGGCCGTCTCCGCCTCCGTCGGAATGCGCGCGGCCTTCTTCCCCTTTTGCTTGCGCGGCTTTTCTTCAGAAATGACGGCCTTTCCAATTTTATCGTCGGCGTTGGCCGGCGCGGGCTCGTCGAATGTGGGCGCCTTTGCCGGCGCGGGCTCGTCGAATGTGGGCGCCTTGGGCTGCTTCGGGGCCTTCTTTCTCGGCTTTTGGGGGGGCGGCAAAGGCAGCGGCGCAGTCTCTGTCGGATCAGAGCTGGCCTCGTCGGCGGACATTTTGGCCTTCTTCGAGGGTTTCTTCGCCGACTTTTTAGGAGGTTGTGCCTCAACCTCGGCCTCGACCGCGGGGGCAATTGGCGCCGGAACGACTTCCAGTGGCGGCGGCAGAATCGGTTCGTCGACAATGGTTACCGGATCAGTATCCATCGAATCAAGGCCGGCCTCGGGCGGCGTAGCAGTATCAGTGGAGGTGGAAGATTTGGTCTTTTTCGCACATTTTGCTCTGGGCTTTTTCGCCTTGGGTATCTGGCCTTCGTCGGTCTTCGACTTCGTTTTTTGCTTATCCTTGCTGGCCTCCACGGGAGGGCGCTCGGAGCAGGGCGTCGAGCTGCTGGCGAATGAGCTCATGTAGTCGTCCTTCCCGATCTCCATTGCGGTTGGTCCGGGCCCAACGGCGCCAAATGTCTCGTCGGTCGGCAAATCACACGTATCGTCCAGTCGTCGCTTTTTAGCCGGAGGCCTGGACTGGATGGTGTCCGAGATCGCCATCATGACACACATAAAGAGGCTGCGATCCGCGGCGATGCAGTCCACCAATTCGCTGCTGTTGGCAAAAGTGCGCGGCCAGGCATCATTGTGTCGATACCCGGACACTGCTGGGACGGTTTGAAATGCGACTCCGTTGTCGCCGGCCGCATCATTGTGTCGATGCCTGGACGCTGCCGCCGGGACGGCATGGAATACGATTCCGTTGTTGCTGGTTGCTTGCATGATCGATCTGTTCCCTTAAACTTTCAAATGGTATGGTGAGTGATAATGAACGATTGATGCAATTCCCATTTCATTTTTAGTGGTTGTTCAAATGGACACATTCGTTCAACTCATCTGTGTTTGTACGTTGTTTCGAATTGGCGCCAGGACAAAGGAGGGGCGAAGGGTGAAAGTCGGCTGTTAAGTGGTCGTGGTCGAGTCCATTTGGTTTCGCCATTGCACTAGGCATCCATCTCGGATTCATTTTTTGAAACTGGGCTGGGATCATGCGCGTCTAGGGTGGCAGCGTAGGACCGCTGCATGTTTCGTGCCGCGCACATAATAGCATCTTGATCATCTGCATGATCATTGTCCTGCAGTAGTCCAGGCACTAATCCGTCGCGCAGGCTCTGCTGTTCTCGCGCAATATTCGCCGCGTTCACTGCCCGCTCGTCGACATACAGAACCGCATTGGAACTGTTGTCCTCCAATCCAAACTCTTTCATGGTCACCAAAAAATCGCGCATATGCGTCCTGAATGCATGTTCGTCTTTACGCACGTCCATAAGGCCGTCGACAAATACACCCATCTGCTGGCGCGTAACATTGGGAAACGCAGTCGACAGCATCTTGGCGACATAAAGCTTGATGAATGTGACGTTGTTCATGTTTCGCACGACAGGCATTCCTATTTGATTAAACCGCACAAGGTTAAAAAGCGGCACTTTCACCTTGTTCTGCATCGCGATGGCGGAAATATGGCGCAGCACGTTTGTTTGTGCATTGAATCCCGCTTTGTGCATTCGGTCTGTGAGGATACGAAACACGTCCTCGACGATGTCCAGCAAAAAAGCCGAGTAGAAGGCCTGAGATACCTGCGTGTCGCTGATGGCATCGACATTTTTCAGCATAGCGAGCAACGTTCGCAGGCCCGTTTCCGAAATATTTGGGTCCCTGTGGCCAGACGCCCATTTGACGGAGTCGACGATCTGCTTTTGGTGAGGCGGAGAGGCGTTGAAAAGACCAGTGAAGCAGAATTCGTTGACGATTTGCAAGAAATGGAAGAATTCGGCGCGGTGGTCAGGATGATCCGTCATATTTACAGCAATAATCTCCAATGTCGGTCCAAATATCCCCTCCATGAGCGCGGGAATTTCGTGGGACGCATCACCCTTAAGTGCAGCCACATACGCGGAGAACAGCGTGACGACCCCGGCGTCCCTTGTGGCCGGCGGCGAGATCTTGTAGTTGGCGAGAACCACGTTTTTTAGTGCGTGGGATCCTCTAGAGTCGACCTG
>JGI24919J38490_100199_pt1 | contig 26149 bp, 24 predicted proteins | sample LinPFosmplate7_FD_38490 | JGI IMG/M metagenome (IMG submission 38490) | reverse complement strand
TGCAGGTCGACTCTAGAGGATCCCACCTGGAGAACTTCTTTCTACCAGACTAATGGACGGAGATGAAATAAAAGCACAACCAATTGGAAACTGGCACTTTTTGTTTGATCCAACTGGAATAAATGCAGATGCTTCAAAATATGGATTTCAAACAGGTTCTGTAATTTCGTCCTTTACAATGGGAGAAAGCAGTCTTCGAGAGGGATTGATAAGAGAACAAGTACACGAATCTGCGTTTAGTTCTGATAAAATATACCGAATAACATCTTACGAGTCATCTGGTAATGCAAGTATCGATATAATTGGATTTGCAAACAGAGATACTTTAGGAAATTCAGAAATTTTTGGCGTTACTCCAAATGCACCTGAAGGATATGCATCAACATCGGCTGGAGAATTTCCAGCCTTTATTCTCTATGGAATGGCTGGTATGGCAGGTGTAGGTGGTCTAGCAATGATGTTGATGAGTATGAGAAAACTAAAGAAAGAGAAAGGACATATGCATCAAACTGGTATTGACCCATCACAACTTACTGGTGTACAGACAAGTGCAAGTTCAGGCGGATACCAAACTATCCGAGGAGAAGCACAGGTAACAGGTTTGGAAGATTATAATGAACATAGAAGTTACTATGATGAAGAAAAACCACAGGTTGAAGAAAAGACTGAAGACAAACCATCAAGTAAAGGTGGTGCAATGCCAAAAGGTTTTGAGTCAAAAGAATAAGTGAGTGCTGGCCGTAACCCTCCTTCTGTTTTAACGATATTTCGCTTTGCGGCCTACCTGAACCTAGTACAGGAACATAGGGTTCGTTTTGGCCTTGCTTCGTGCGGGACAGATTTTCATTCCGTCTCTGGAAACCTCAGGCAGTACCATCACTGTACACTCCAGATGGGATTTTTTTCTGTTCTGTTGCCAGCCATCTCTGACTATCCATCTACAGATCACACATCCTGTATGAAGGGAGGAGTTTCCTCTGCCGTAGCAGCATGTCGTCCACCAGCTCACACTTGATTATGTTAATTCAATCAGTAATTTCAACATTACTTAGATTTTGACTCAAAGTACTCTTCATCGTATCTTCCAATCTTCTGCTTAGATTTTACGAAGGATATTCCTGCTAAAATCTCAATGTAAATACGATATAGCGTCTTGTTCTCTTTGATTATTTGCAATAATATATTGAAAAATGATCTAGTATGAAATTCTGAGATCAGGTGACTACGCACTATGAAGACTGTCTTTTTTGATTTATCTGCTAGTTCCAGCGTTTTTGGGCTAAATGCAGTATCAGCCTGGTTTCCAGCACCCAAAATAAGAACGCCTGATTTTACTTTGTTAAAGTTTTTCAAGAGTTCAGATGATACTAACATGTTTTTTGTTTTTGGGTACACCTTTTCAAATTGTATTTTTTTGAGGTCTAGATCAATCATAACATCATTAATTCTGTTAACAATTTCGACTTCAGTTTCTGGTGACTGTGTTACTCCTCGAACAACCTTGATTTTACTTTTGTATTCTTTTGAAATTATGTGTGCGAGTTCAAGTCCAAGGTTTGAGTGCGTAACTTCTCCTACAAGTTTTTTCAAAATTTGCCTTCTAGTAGATCCGCCATCATACGAAACAATGAGGTTTGACATATCATTCTCAAAGTCTTTTCCTGGCATTACTCCAATTATATCACAAGTAGATAGCGATAATAATTTTCTATTATTCCGTAAAAAGGAGAAATCAACTATCATAGTGTTAATTCCCTCATCTTCAGCCGTAGCTAATATGGCCTCAGTAGGATCATGGGAAAGTCTGACAAGATATCGATGTCGTATTGAATGTGAAATTGATTTCTTGAGTTCATCGAATACACCAATTCCGGTCTCGCCAGATTTGTTCGCAAAAGATAATGGGGTTTGCTTTGGTACAGTGATAACACTAAGAAAAGATACTTCACCTTCTTTTTGATCAGCAATTGCAGCTGCAATTTTGGCAAGTTTAGTGGCTGTATTCTTGGAAAATACTACTAAAATCCTGTACTCCTTTCTTTCTTCAGGCGCTTGGTTGAATACAAGGGGCGCGATGGCTTGCTTCTCTCTTTTTGACGTATACAATCTGTAAATCAAAAAGCCTATTCCTATCCAAACAAGAGCGATTACCCAGCTAAGTGGTTGGGCAAACAGCAAGTAAACAGCAAGGATAGAAACAACGGCAAAACCAATAGCTGGAACTACAGGAAAGAATGGAGTCTTAAAACCATACGTTAACTTTTTTTCTTTAGCCATTCTTCGAATTGTAATACAGGCTACGTTAACCTGGGCAAACAGAAACAAAAACATAACACTTGCAGCAAGCGCAATCATTGTTAGATCAAATAACATTGCGAGTGTGATCATAACGACGGCAGAGAGTATTGTAGATGCAAAAGGCGTTCGATATTTAGGATGTAATTTACCAAACACCGAAGGTAAATCGTGATTTCTTCCCATTGCAAAGGAAACACGGCTTGCGGCAAATGTTGTTGCGTTTAATGCAGCCAATGTTGACACAAACCCACCTGCCAGTACAATTAGTGCACCAAATGGGAGATAGTATTCAGCAGCTTCAATTATTCCGAGCTCACCATGATCTCCAATAAACTCCCATGCAGGCTGTCCAATTTGCAAAGGATCAAGTCCACCAATAAAGACAAAAGCAAAAAGAATGTAGACAGAAACTACTATTCCCAAGGAGATAAGAATAGCTTTAGGAATATTCTTCTTCGGTTTTTTAATCTCATCCCCTGCCTGTGCAATAATTTCATAGCCCTCAAATGCTATGAATGTAATACCCATTGCCAATATAAGACCGGATGTACCGTTAGGAAAGAAATCTCGAAAATTAGTTGGCCAGTTTGGATTCGTAAACGTCATGGCCACAAGAGCTGCTATGACCAAAGCAGCAATGATTCCTAATTGTGTAAAAGTGATTGCGCTGCCCACTTTTCCCGTATGTGAAGAACCTCTAATGTTGACTATGGTAAATATGATAATTGCAATTACAGCAAACAATTTTTCGAGAGGAATGCCAAATGCATCGTCAATTATTTCTGCAGATTTTAACAGATGTCCAAAAAATGTTCCAAACGCAACTGCATATAGACTGCCTGCTATAGTATGCGCAAACCATGCCATCCAACCACTTAGATATGAATTCGGTCTGGGTAGTCCCTCTTTTACCCACTTGTATCCTCCACCAGTTGCGGGCAAGGCAGATCCTAGTTCAGCATAAGTTAATGCGGTAAAGAGAGTAATAACTCCATTAAGAAGAAATGCAATTATCAACGCAGGACCTGCAGCAGATATGCCAGGTCCTACTAGCACGAAAATAGCTCCACCAATCATTGATGCAACACCAATCATTATTGCCTGTGAAAGGGAAAGGCTTCGAACAAGTCCACTTGAATTGGATTCCGTGCTCATATCGAACCGACTGAATTACACTTGAATAAATCTGTAATTGTTAGTAAAATTGATCAACATTACGTAAACTAGGCATTAGCAAGCCTATACTCGTGACAAATCTCAAGAATCTCAGACTCTGACTGGGCTTTTGAGTAGTCTTGTAGGAGGTTTTTGTTTAGTTCGAAAAATGTGTTACCCCATTTGAATTTTTGAAGAAGATTATGTGTCAAATCAGGCTCTCCCAAAATGTAGACAGCCCCAGCCAATGCCTCTACAGTAGACAATTTGTTTAATTTGGAATAATTCATTGGGTTTCCTGCTAATAATGGTGGAAGCTTTCTTGATATGCCTGTAAATGGCTTTTTGAAGGCTGATGTAACGAGATTCCATGAACAATCAATTCCAGTAATAGAGTTAACAAATTTTTTGTCTGATTTCAATAATGTTTTTTTTGAAAATGGATTTAAAATCAATGTACGTGAGGCAGTTCGTGTAACAGGTTTTGCAAGACCAAATTTTACTAATTTTGCAGCACTGCATTTTCTAGGATCATCCTGCTTTAACATGAGAACTTTGAGAAACATGACAAAATTTATCGTATATCGTTAATATTTTGTTCTAAATATCACTAATTCTTTAGAGATAAAATATGGGAGTGGCGAGATTCGAACGCGCGATCTCTGCGTCCCAAACGCAGAATCATACCAAGCTAGACCACACTCCCAGCAAACAAAAACAATTGCCCAATTTAAGACAATAGATGAGATTCCATTATGTCAGAAAATTACAATAACTAAGTCAGAAATTCATAACTTGATCATTTTTGTATTTTATTACCCACTGCTTTCCTATGGTAGATGGACACTCTGAGGAATTACGAAAGGACCTGGTTAAAATTGAAGTCAAATTAATAAAATCAGAAATTAGGTTTTTAAAATTTATGCTAAAAAATGCACGATACCAACAAAATTCAATGCTGAAGGAAATAATTAGATAGAGCCAGCCTATTCTAATCTTTAGTTCCGAGAATAGGGAGAATTTGATTATGATATTAATAGCATGCAGAATCAACCAGTGTTAATGCAGATTGAAGACTACATAAAAGCGGGAAAAATTGCGGGAGAAGTAAGAGAGAATGTTCGTAAGAAAGATTGGATTGGCAGTACCCTAGCAGAAATTTGTGAATATGTGGAATCAGAAATTATCAAACGAGGTGCAAAATGTGCATTCCCTGTGAATACTAGTCTGAACGAAATAGCAGCACATTACACCGCTGAGCCAAACGACCCAAAAACAGTTTCAGATTCTGACTTGATAAAAATTGATCTTGGCGCTCAGATTAATGGGTATATAGCTGACACCGCTGTAACAGTGAATTATGATTCCCAATACGATTCATTGGTTCAGGCTGCAGAAAATGCTTTGGAGGCAGCAATGTCAATGATCAAATCAGGCGTGAAATCAAAGGATGTTGGAAGAAAAATTCAAAATACTATAATGGATATGGGGTTTAAACCGATTGCCAATCTTAGCGGTCATTCACTTGATCAATATACAATTCATGCAGGAAAAACAGTTCCTAACATGTGGTCAATTGGCTCATTTGATTTTTCAGAAGATGTAGCATATGCATGTGAACCATTTGTTACAGCTAAAAATGGTCTAGGATTCGTTCGTAATGGTAAAATTAAAAACATCTTTGCTCTGTCTTCAAGAAAAAGGACTAAAGATGATGAAGCTGACAAATTACTGGAATTCATCTGGGACAATTTTAACATGCTACCATTTGCATTAAGATGGATTGTAAAGGAATGGGAAGAAAAGGAAGGCAGAAGATTGTTAGACATTTTGATTAAAAAGAAGGTAGTCAAAGCGTATGCAATTCTTGTTGAAGCAAGCGGCAAGACGGTTGCACAAGCAGAGCATACGTTTATTCCAACTCAAACTGGCGTCACAGTAACTACTATTGGGTAAGAGATTCTCCAAAAATTTTTGTGATCATTACTTGTCCATCACATGAAGAACATTTTGAAATTTCTTTGAAAACATAATCACCTTCAGAAAATTTTTGTTTTGACTGTTCTTTGCAGGAATTACATTGTTGTAAAGTATATGCGGTTATAATTTCATTTTTATTAGACATTACTGGGCAACCCCCAAAGTGTTTCCAACGCCTATAACAAGTACAGTTTGATTAGGATTTGAATTGTCAGTTATCATTTCATAAACTTGACTTTTTACATTCTCAGATTGATCGGAAATTTCTTTCGTCATGAGTGTGATTGCCTCTTTAACAGACTGCCTAACTACAATTGCAAATATTGGAACATCATATTTTGCAGCTATTGCTTCGATCTTAAATTTATCAGTTCCAATCCCACCTATTGCAGCTCCAAATCCTTGTGCAACACTTCCTGAATCTTCACCCTCTAGTTTTAACGCAGCGTCAATCATAATTATGACATCAGGTTTGAGTTTTTCAACGATTGATTCAGTAGCTTCGCCTGGTCTACCAACAGTAGCATATGGGCCTTCAGCCTTTAGCAGAATTAATTTTCTGCCGTCAAATTCCGACTCACTATAAACAGTTTCAAACTCAGCATTTTGTTTTTTAGTACCAAGCATCATTTCACCAACTACAAGTGGACCAATTCCATCACCGATTGGCTGCCCCTTTTTAAATGCAGGAATAGCATCCTTAAGAGCCTCAGCCTGTTCCATAATAAACGGAAGCAGCATCTGCAATGGTAAAATTAGTGGATAGTTATTTTGTTTTTTTGCAGTCAAAAACAAATGCCTCACAACTTTGTGTAAAAGTTGTAATGTTGTTACTATTTCCAAAAGATTTTGAACTTTCGTAACCTCCAATGTATTAATTTCCGAGAACATAGACTTGACCTGCTTTCTTGTAGTATCTTCTCTTGAACGTACAAGATGATGAATTTTAGGAATTATTCCATTTGGATCAATATCCACCGGCATGATTGTAAAGTAATCAAAGAATCTGTCAAGTTTTTGGGTTGGATCACCATTAGGAGATAGTTTTTGTTTAACATAATCAATTAGTTCATTTCTAGAATCATCCCTAAATTGTTCCAGCTTTGCCATATCTTTTTTGATATCTCTAGAAGTAATGATTAGTTGTATTCGTTGGCCATAGAACACAAAAAGAATAACGGGAAGGAACCAAACAAGCATCATAAACGGGTTTGAATCGCCACCCGTACCAAAAAATTCGTCAAGTACATCCAAATTGCTAAAATCCACAAACCAAAGCAAACATTTTATCAAATTAAACTATTCGACAACAAAAATGTACTATTACAGGCTAAACAGATGGTGATTGTTTTTATTATGGATAATTAGAACACCACTGTTTGCCTCAAACAAAACCTATTGTCAGTATTGAAAATGTAGTAGCCTCAGCATCAGTAGACCAAAGAATGGATCTTAACGAAATAACACGTAAATTTGCTGATGTGGAATATCATCCTGATCAGTTTCCAGGTTTAGTTTTTCGAATCGGTTCACCAAAGACAGCTACTCTAATTTTTTCATCTGGTAAGATGGTATGTACTGGAGCCAAGTCTGAAGCTATGTCTCGTAAAGCTGTAAAACTTGTTGTTTCAAAACTACGCAAAGGTGGAGTTAAAGTAAAAAAAGAGGCTGTTGTAACTGTTCAAAATATTGTAGCCTCAATTAATCTAGGAGGAAGAATACATCTGGAACAAGCGGCAAGAACACTTCCAAGAAGTATGTATGAACCAGAACAATTTCCGGGTCTCATACATAGAATGGTTGAGCCTAAAACTGTAATTCTTTTGTTTTCATCTGGAAAACTAGTTTGTACTGGCGCAAAAAAAGAGCCAGATGTATACAGATCTGTTAACAATCTTCATTCGTTACTTGAAGAAAAAAAATTAATGCAGTACGAGTAAGACGTTTAAATTAAATTTATAAAAAATTATTTTATTTGTGTTCCAGGTTGTACTTTAGGATCAACAGATAACCAAAATGGTTTGTCATTAACATCAGCTGCTAAAAGCATAGCATTGGATTCTACACCAGCCATTTTTTTGGGTTCTAAATTGGCAACTACTATCACAGTTTTACCAATCAAATCTTCAGGTTCATAAAACTCTGCACCGCCTATGATAACATCTCGGGTTTCATCGCCAAGATCTATTTCCCCCTTAACAATTTTGGTTTTACCAGGAATCTCTTCTATTTTGAGTATTTTTGCAACTCGTAAATCTAATTTCTTAAAGTCATCATAGCTAATGGACATAACACATCTTCATTTCAGGGTTTAAAATTAATTACGGAACCAAGACTAATATTTTTAAAAAAAACCGTGTCTATATGGCAATCATAGATACATCTATTGGTATTAATGCACCAATCGATAGAGTTTGGGATATAATTTCAGATCTTGACAATGAACCAAAATTTTGGAAGGGTACCAAGGAAACAAAGATAATTTCTAGAGATGGGAATGTAGTAACTCGGGAGATAGTAATTGCATTTAGAGATTCTAAGTGTATGCAAAAAATTACCATACAGCCAAAAGAAAAAATCTATGCTGAATTCACCAAAGGAATAATCAAAGGTTCAAAAACATTAACTCTTAAACCTAAAGATGGCAGTTCTTTACTTGAGGCTAACTGGGATGTTAAAATGTCAGGATTGGCTGGTATGTTTACTGGTATGATTAAGAAGCATATACGTAGTGGAACGGAACAAGCCCTAGAATCAATAAAACAAAAGGCTGAGAATTCATAATTGATAAACATAGTACTAGATATCATCAATTACATACTTGTTGCAATTTTAATCGGAGTTTCAGCAACATGGATTGCTTTAATAAAATCCATGTTAAGGACGTTCAACGAGTCACCATTTTTAGATAAATTCGAAAAAAAGGAACATGAAAAACCAAAGGTCTCAATAATTTTGCCTGCACGAAACGAAGAAAAATTTATTGGGAAATGTCTTGATTCCCTGATAAAACAGGATTACGATAACTATGAGATTGTCACAATTAATGATTCATCAAACGATGCAACCGGAGATATAATAAAAAAATATTCTGAAAAATTTCCAAAAGTTATTTCGGTAGATGCGAAACCAAAACCAGACGGATGGATGGGAAAGAACTGGGCATGCATTGAAGGATACAAGAAGGCTTCAGGAGACTTGTTGTTATTTACTGACGCAGATACAGTTCACACAAGTTCTGTGATTTCTCTTGCCGTATCTCACTTGTTATCATTAGATCTTGATGCACTAACAGTTATTCCAAGAATGCTATGTTTAGATAAAATAACGAAGATAACATTGCCAATGATTTCCACATTCTTACATACAAGATTTTCTGCTTTACGAGTGAATGACACATCAAAAGGCACTGGATATTTTTTTGGAAGTTTTTTCATCATCAAAAAATCTACTTATGATTCAGTTGGAACACATGAAGGCGTAAAAGGCGAACTAGTTGAGGATGGCGCACTTGGAAGAAAAGTCAAAGAATCTGGCTTCAAAATGCGCATGGTTAGAGGCGAGCATCTTGTTGATGCGGTATGGGCAAGAGACATGCCCACATTATGGAATGCTCTTAAAAGACTCATGATACCACTGTACCTACAAAATGCAAAAATTGCTGTAGCAAGTTTTTTTGGTGTTTTATTTTTATTGTTTATGCCGTTCCCGATATTGGGATACTCGATAATTTTTTTCAATAGTACAGATTCATTTTTGATGCTTTTTGCAATATCATGTATTGCCTCTATACTTGTGTACATCGGAGGAATATTAGATGCAACGAAGGGGCTTGATCTGAAAATAAAATACTCGTTATTTGCACCTGTTGGTGGCTTTATTGTAGTTAGTGGCTTTTTGGCTGGTCTAATTCAAGCTAAAAGTAAAACGGCAATATCGTGGAGGGGTAGAACATATCATATGAAAGGTCAAGTTCAAAAATCCATTAATGTATAGAATAGTTTATAGATAAAAATAAGAGGCTGTAAACACTTGGCAAAATCTGGATTTGTTGTTGGAGGTATCGTAGGTGCCACTGCAATCATCTTGCTCTTTACATTCATTCTCATTCCCTCACAAGAAATTGGAACTCCTGATCTAATCACTTCAAATGGTCATGATGCTACAACCTTGGGAGATGTATTATCATCATCAAAAAGCAATCTCACTTTGGTAGAATTATTTGAAAAATCTGAAGAGAGTGTTGTGAAAATCAAGGTTGAAAGAATTGGCTCGGCAACAGATACTGGTGGTCTGGGCTCTGGTTTCGTTTATGATAATCTTGGTCATATTATTACAAATGCACATGTTGTAGATGGCGCTAATAAGGCAACGGTAACATTTTTGGATGGTAGTCAATATGATGCTGAAATAATAGGAGAAGACAAGTTTACTGATATAGCAGTCATCAAAGTTAGTGAAAAACCACGTTTGTTACATCCATTACAAATAGGTGATTCATCATTACTTCAGGTTGGTGAACAGGTAGCTGCGATTGGAAATCCATTTGGGCTTTCAGGTTCAATGACTTCCGGAATTGTAAGTCAGATGGGAAGATTGATAGCTTCTCCAGACACAGCATTTTCAATTCCAGATGTTATTCAAACTGATGCGGCAATAAATCCAGGAAATTCAGGTGGACCGTTATTGAATATGAAGGGACAAGTAATCGGAATCAATACAGCAATCCAGTCTATAACTGGAGGAAACAGTGGAATTGGATTTGCTGTTCCATCCAATACTGTCTCAAAAATAGTGCCTGCTCTAATAGAAGATGGAAAGTATCATCATCCATGGATTGGCATCACGGGTAAGGATATTGATCCAGATCTTGCCAAAGTTCTAGAACTCAAACAGACGAAAGGATTCTTGATCATTACAGTTGTGGATGGTAGCCCTGCAGACAAAGCTGGATTAAAAGGAGTGTCAGAAACATATGCGGTTGACGGTAAGGAATATCCAGTAGACGGTGATATTATAATTTCCGTAGATGATAAGGAAGTAAGAAAAATTAGTGACATATTGATTCACCTACAACGTGAGAAATCCGTAGGTGATGAGATGGTTTTAGGAGTTCTAAGGGATGGGGAGTTTTTACATATAACTTTGGAATTAGTTGAAAGACCAGATCTGTAATTAAAATCAAAAATAAATACTTGAAATCAGGCACCTCTTCTGTTGAGCAGACTAGAATTTGATTTTGAGCCTTTGAACAAAGTTTTGGATGGCAAGGAAGTTACAAAAGATGAGGCTCATGAGATTTTTTTGCATTCAGAATACAATTCAGAAAAAATTTTCAAAGTGGCGAGCAATCTTCGCGACCAGCATAAGGGAAAAGTAGTCTCTTTTTCCAAAAAGGCATTCTTTAACATCGTAAATCTTTGCAGGGATACATGTTCCTATTGTACATACAAGGCTGAAATTGGAGAATCCAAGCTTTCAATGATGAATATTGATGATGTAAAAAATCTAGCAAAATCAGCGGCAAAACTCAGATGTACGGAAGCATTGCTTGTTACTGGCGAAAGTCCAGAGCAAAAATATGATGAGGCTGCAAAATGGCTTAGAAAAAATGGATTTTCGTCCACTGGTGAATATCTTGCTCATTGTTCTGAATTAGTGTTAGCTGAAGGACTATTTCCCCATACGAATGCTGGAAACCTTAACAAATCTGAGATGAATGACCTGAAAAAAACAAATGTCAGTATGGGACTCATGTTAGAAAACTCTAGCCAACGACTTTTAGAAAAAGGAATGCCGCATCATGATGCACCAAGCAAGGACCCAAGAGCTAGGATTCAGATTCTAAAAAATTCGGGTGAATTGAAAATACCAATGACTACGGGCATTTTGGTTGGAATAGGTGAGAATGAACTTGAGATAATTGATTCTCTTTTTGCAATCAAAAAACTTCATGAACAATTTGAAAACATTCAAGAAGTAATCTTACAAAACTTTGAACCCAAACAGGATACAAGGATGAAAGATCATCCATCTACACCTCAACAATATTTTAAGAGAATAGTAGCAATAGCAAGAATAATTTTACCCGAAATGAATATTCAAATTCCGCCAAACCTCTCACCTGATAATTACAATGATTTTCTTGACGTTGGAATAAATGATTGGGGAGGAATATCTCCAATAACTGTGGATTATGTTAACCCAGAATTTGCCTGGCCACAAATTAATACCTTGGAAAATAAATGCGCTGAACAAAGTTTTGAATTAAAGGCACGGTTTCCAGTATATCCAAAGTTCATCAAGATGATTAATCCTAATCTAAAGGAGAAAATCGAAAAACTTTCTGATAATGAAAACTATGTTAGGAGGGAATTCTGGAGATGACTTTAGAAACTACAAATTTGGATTCAAAACTTAAACATGCGGATCCAATCATTGCTGGAATACTAAACGATGCATTATCAGAAAAGGAAATCGACATAAAAGATTCTGTAATGTTATTTGCCACAAAAGGAATTGAACTTGAACTTGTTTGCTCCGTAGCTGACGAACTTAGAAAAAGAAGAGTAGGAAATATTGTAACATATGTTGTAAACAGAAACATCAATTTCACAAATGTCTGCATAAAACAGTGTGGCTTTTGTGCATTCAGCAGGGATTTCAGGGAAGAAGAAGGTTATCTCCTCCCAGTAGAAGAAATAGTTAGGAGAGCCAAGGAGGCACATGAATTAGGTGCGACGGAAGTTTGCATACAAGCTGGTCTCCCACCTGACATGGATGGAGAACTGTATGAGAAAATTTGTCGTGAGATAAAGAAAGAAATTCCAAAGATGCACATTCATGGATTTTCACCTGAAGAAATTTTGTATGCGGCAACAAGAAACGGCATTACAATAAGAGATTACCTTTTGAGATTAAAAAATGCGGGCGTGGATACGATTCCAGGTACGTCAGCTGAAATTTTAGATCAAAAAATGCGTGATAAAATGTCACCGGGCAGGATTTCTGTTAAGGACTGGATTAAGGTTATCAAAACTGCCCATAAGATTGGGATAAGGTCAACGTCAACCATGATGTATGGTCACATGGAAAGTTATGTAGACCGTGCCAATCACATTGGGATCATTCGCAAAATACAGAAGGAGACCGGAGGATTTACCGAATTTGTGCCGCTCAATTTTATACACACAGAAGCGCCCATGTACAAACATGGCTTACACAAGGGAATTCAGCCTGGCGCTGATTCAGACGATATAATGCTGACACATGCGGTTTCCAGAATCATGTTGAACAACTGCATCGACAACATACAGATGTCATGGGTAAAAACTGGTGAAAAAATGTCACAGCAACTGCTGAAATGCGGCGCAAACGACTTTGGAGGAACGCTGATCAATGAAAGCATCTCAACTGCTGCAGGCTCACAGCATGGCCAGCTGTTGAAGCCAAAGCAAATCAGACGCCTTGTCAGAGATGTTGGCAGGATTCCAGCGGAAAGAAACACCACCTACAAAATTCTCAGGACGTTTGAAAATGAACCAAACGATGAGGAATTGGACAATGTAGATGATTCAAAGTTTGGTTCTTACTTTGATTTGATCAAAATTAAAAAATTCAGGTACGAAAGAACCTAAGAGCAGGTTTGTCAGAAATGAAGTGGGACACTATAAGATGAAATATCTGCTCTTTTCAATTTCTGCAATTTTACTAATTGGAATTATGTCAATTCCAGATATTTGGGCTGAGACTTGTGACTTTGATCCACAACAAAGAGAGTTTGTTACTGAAAATTATTACACTGGTCCTCTTTTCGATGCTCATCTTCATATGCCATTGATATTTGCCCCTCCTCCCGAGTTTCAGGATGAATTTTCAGAACCAGAAGCCGTCCTTGGGACAGACATAACAATAGATGGTTTAATCTGTCAGATGGATAAAGAAAATATCAATGGTATTTTCGGATTTTATCAGGTACATGATTTTATAATTGATCAAGTCATAAAACTAGCCAAGGATACTGAAGATAAATATCCAGGGAGAATTGTTACGTTCGCCTTACCCGTACCAGAAATTGTCGAACCACAAAAACTAGATAAGATTCTTGATTCAAATGATCTCATTAAGGGATATGGGGAGCTTGCCCTGTACAGCCAAATCTATGTTGATGCGAGTCCAGACGATCCTATTTTTCTTGAAACCTACAAAATCTTAAAGAAACATGACGTGATTGTCATGATTCATCCAAAGGATAGACCAAAATCTCAACACTTGGAACCACTTTCAAATGCAATAGAGCTTAATCCAGACGTCAAGTTCCTGATGCATGGTTGCAGTCTCACAGGGTTTGATTGTTACACGAGTGACATCACCAAGATTCTGGATAAATATCCAAACGCGTACTACAGTCTGGATACTGCCATAATTTCACCCCCTCGTGGTGCGCCCTACATGTATGATGATAAGTTATACAGTGAGGAGAAGTTGATTTCAAAATTAAGGCAAACGCTTGTACAAGATGTAGACAAAAACTTGGATAAATGGAAATCGATGATAGAAAATAATCCAGACCAGGTTATGTGGGGAATGGATCGTGGTTATACACACCATTTTGATAATGAGGTTCATGGACTTCTGGTAGAGTACTCGAGGGCGTTTATCGGAGGTCTTGACCCAGAAGTGCAAGAGAAGTATGCTTACAAGAATGCTGAACAATTATTGTCCAAATCAGAAAAATCTGTGCCAATAGAATTGCCAGTAGAGACAACAATCCCAGACTGGATTAAGAACAATGCTGGTTGGTGGGCTGACGGACAGATAGACGATGGTTCGTTTGTCTCCGGAGTACAGTGGCTAATATCAAACGGAATAATGAGCATACCACCAACAGAGCAGGGAGTAGGATCTGACGATGCAATTCCCAGCTGGATAAAGAACAATGCGGGATGGTGGGCTGATGGACAGATAGATGATAATTCGTTTGTATCAGGACTTCAGTGGCTCATTTCAAATGGTATAATGAAAGTTAGTTAGAAAGAGAATCTAAAATAGTAAAGTATACCCAAGATACACTGCATACGCAATTGCCAATCCAATTCCAGCAGGTCTGGGAATTATGCCGGATCTTAAGAATGCAACTAGAACAACTGCAAATCCAATCATTACCAAATAATCAGTGAAGATGCCTGGCACAACAGCTATGCCGGTTATCACAGAAGCAACGCCCATAATCATAAGGATATTGTAAATATTGCTTCCAACAATGGTTCCAATTCCTATGTCAGTATGACCTTTCTTTATTGCAGTTATTGACGTGACAAGTTCTGGAAGTGATGTGCCTATGGCAACTATGGTTATTCCTATTACAGTTTCAGATATTCCAATGCCCTGTGTAATTGATATTACATTTTCAATTGTAAGAAGCCCTCCAAAATATAGAAGCCCAGAGCCAATAGCAATCAACCCTACTGCTCGTGGAACAGATGATTTTTGAGCTGCCGGATCTTCCTCTTCCTGCTTCCGTTCTTTTTTAGCCCTTGAAAGTGTGTAAACTGTAAATGCAATCAAGCCAGCAATCAGCAAAATTCCATCGTACTGTGAGATTTCTCCATCCACAGATATTGCAACCAAGAGTAACATAACGCCAATCATGATTGGGATTTCTTTTCTTGTAGTTGCCTTGCTTACTACCAAAGGAGAGATGATTGCACATATGCCAATTACCATTCCTATGTTAGCTATATTGCTTCCAACTACGTTACCTAAGATTAGATCTGTATGCAAGCCTACTGCAGCTGCCACACTAGCAGCTAGCTCAGGAGTTGACGTTCCATATGCTACAATAGTTAAACCAATTACCATCTGACTAATCCTAAGTTTTTTGGCAATAGATACACCGCCACTTACTAACCAATTGCCACCAAAACACAGCATCACAAGACCCACTATAGTTAGCAATGCATTAATGGCAATTTCCATGTGAAATCTTGAAATTGGTTTGTTTAAAACAAGCGTCTTACTGAAATTTTACACTTGAAACAACCAATCTAGATCTAGCAGTAACAGCCAGCTCAAGATATGGGTAGGACAGCTCAAAAAAAACTCACGTTAAGATTAATAAGGTAATTTACCGTACAATACCGTAATGAGAGCTAGATTGACATATGTTCCTATTGAGGTGGCAGACCAGTTTAATGACTTCATAATACAGAGACATGAGCAAGTGTTAGATGCGGTAAAGGCCAGAACCCGTGACTATAGTACTCTATCATTGCTTAAACTGCTATACCAACTACGCAATAACTCTATAACATTCTCTGATTTGTATGCTAAATCAAAAATTAGAATGAAAAGATCTTTCCTAAACTATCTGCATCTATGTCTTGACTATCAATTCATTACAAAAAAATCAGTTGGTCCAAATGTTATTTACTCTATTACAGAAAATGGTGCCACTATGCTTAATCTATTTATGAAAAATCGTGACTAGCATTATTATTCAGTAAAAGAATAATTAGCCTACCAAAATTTAACAAAGCGTGAAAGATAGATTATCTTCAGATAACGAAGTATATGAAATCAAAAAAACTGTTTTGAAAAGTCCTGTAATATTTGCGGGATTTGTGGGTGCTGGTCTTGTGGGTACATTAGCTGTTGGTTGCATGATTGATAAGCTGAAAATGAAAGAGATTGCATATCTTAGATCAAAACATCTGCCTCCATCAACTGTTTTCATGCAAGGACGACTAAGACATCCGTTTCGTTTATACTCAAACAATGATGGAACAATCTGTGCAGTAATTTGTGAAATTACACTGCCTTTTGGCTTGCATGATATTGTTAATACAATTTTAGATTGGGCAGAAAAAAATGGCTCGCATGAAATTGTGATTCTAGACGGTGTTGCTAGTACAAGTCATGATGATAAAGCGTTTTGTGCTGCAGAAGAAGACCTATGTCGTGTTATGGAGGATAATGATATTAAGATGATACCTCAGGGATTTATCACTGGCGTTGCTGGTGGATTACTAAACGAATGTTTGGTACGAAAAATTCAGGGGGTTACTCTATTGGTAAAAGCAAACGAAAAGGGTCCGGATCCACTTGCGGCTGCTACCTTGGTAAAGGCTGTCAATAGAGCATATGATATGAACATTGACACAACTGAACTTAGAAAGGAGAAAAAACGAATAGATGCTGACTTTAAGGAACTTTCAGATAAATATACAGCGCACAGAAAAATAGACTCTAATATGTACATGTGATATGGTAACTACATACAAAAAAGCAGGGGTAGACATTACTGAGATTAAAAAAAGCCAGGGTGCGATTGGGCAAATTATATCATCAACTCATAAGCTACAAAAATTAGCAAAAGTAGTACATGGTTTTGGGCATTATGCTGGGATAGTTGAAATGTCTGGGAACAAATTTTTGGCTACACATACAGACGGAGTCGGTACAAAGATCATAATTGCAAACATGCTGAAAAAATACGATACAATAGGCATAGATTGTATAGCAATGAATGTAAACGACATAATTTGCATTGGTGCAACACCAATCTCGTTTGTTGACTATATAGCTGCGAATAAAAATAATCAGAATATTTTCAAAAAAGTAGTTAGGGGACTTGCAAAAGGCGCAAAACAAGCCCAAGTACCAATTATTGGTGGAGAAACTGCCATAATGCCTGATCTGTTTTCTGGAAAGAGTTTTGCAATGGATTTGGCTGGCACTGTTGTAGGAATTCTTTCAAAAAAGGATATGATACTTGGAAAGTCAATTAAATCTGGAGATGTAATAATCGGGGTCAAAAGTAGTGGGCTTCATTCTAATGGCTACACACTTGCAAGAAGCGTGCTATTATCGAAATACAAACTAAATTCCAGAATAAATGGGATAGGTCATCTAGGCAGTGCTATGCTAAAGCCTACAGAGATTTACGTCAAGCCAGTACTGGAGGCATTGGCAAAATGGAAGATCCATGGACTTGCCCATATTACTGGCGGCTCGTTCACCAAACTCTTACGATTAAAAAACATTGGATATGACCTGAATAATCTGCCAAAAACCCCTCCACTAATGCAACTGATTCAAGATTGTGGCGTTGAGAGTAAGGAAATGTACAAGACCTTCAACATGGGAATAGGCTTTTGCATAATTGCACCAAAAGTTAATGTCGGAATGATTAGAAGAATTTTCAAAAAACATAGGTTAGCAACTTACGAAATAGGCAAAATTACTAGTAAAAAAGGAGTTTTCATTAATTCCAAAAAAATTGCATGACTTAATCTGAAATAAATTTTAACTATATAGTGCAATATATGCAAAAATTTTACGATTAGTAAATGGATGTAGAGATAGCATCTCATTTCTCAATGAGAGGCTTGGTAATTGGAATGGTAGCTCTTGTAGTACTGCTTGCTATGTTGTTTACACTTCCAGAGTATGTTGGATTAGAACTTACCATTACAATGATGGCAACTTTGGGCGTCTTGATTGGCATGTATGTCATTTTGATTACAGAAATAGTACATCGAACTGCTCTTGCTTTATTTGGCGCACTTGTGATGCTCATTGTTCTATTTTCTACTGGGGTACTTGATCCGCATGACAGTGTAGACTTTGTAATCGGTGCGATTGACTTCAACACAATCGGACTGCTTTTGGGAATGATGGTGATTGTTGGAATTTTAGGAGAAACCGGAATATTTCAGTACATTGGAATCAAGGCTGCAAAAATTTCAAAAGGAAATGTATGGAAACTAATGATTTTACTGGCAGTAATAACTGCCGTTGGTTCTGCATTTCTGGACAACGTTACGATGGTCTTGCTTATGGTGCCTGTTACAATCTCAGTATGTAGAATACTAAATATTAATCCGATATCACTGATTTTAGCGCAGATTTTTGCATCCAACATTGGTGGCGCTACAACCCTAATTGGTGATCCACCAAACATTATGATTGGATCAGCAGCTGGAATTGATTTTATGACATTTGCATACCACATGACGCCGGAAATTATTATAACCATGGGTGTTGCAATTGTACTCTTCAAATTTATGTTTAGAAAAGATCTCAAACAAAAACCAGAAAATGTTGAAAAGCTTCAAGCGTTAGATGCAAAAAAAGAAATCAAAGATGTCATGTTGTTAAAAAAATCAGCGATAGTTCTTGGCGCTGTAATTCTAATGTTTATGTTACATGGCATGATAGGTCTAGAAGTATCTATAATTGCATTAGGTGGTGCGGCAATACTTTTGGTAGTAACTGGCAAACAGCCGCAGGTAGCATTTAGACATGTAGAATGGCCAACACTACTTTTCTTTTGTGGCTTGTTCGTCATAGTAGGCGGTGTTGAAGTTTCCGGTGCTTTAGAACTTCTAGCACATAACATATTGGAAATTACCGGTGGTGATCTTGGCACAACGCTGTTCACAATTGTTCTTACATCCGCGTTTGCATCGGCATTCGTAGATAATATTCCATTTACTGCAACAATGATTCCAATAATAGAAAACATCTCAGTTGACCCATCATTTGCCAAAACATTAGCAGACTATACATACAATCCATTGTGGTATGCACTTGCATTTGGTGCAGATCTTGGCGGTAATGGTACATTAATTGGAGCAAGTGCAAATCTTGTAGCGATAGCAATTTGTGAAAAATTTGGGTATAGAATATTCTTTAGACAGTTTCTTATCAAGGGTATGCCAATAATGATTATAACCACATTAGTTGCGTTTGGAGCATTTTATCTAAGAGTGATTTTCTTCCCGTAGAAATAAGAACATAAATTCAAGCATTCCTCAAGATCGATATTGCCGGAAAGTGGTATTGATCAAATTAATGAGGAAACAAAACCTGATAAGACTGATGCTTTATCTTCACATCTATTAGGTGGAAAAAAGCATCACGATGAAGAGAAGAATGTTGAAACCGAAGAAGTTCGACGCCTAGAAAAAGGTACTGATTATCTTACAACCCTATTACTTCAGCAAGGTGTAAAAGAAACAAAAACTAAATCGAAAAAAATACCGCCAAAGTTGGATGAACTGAAAAAAATGTTTGTTCAAAATCTTCTCAAGGCTGGATATGTAACAGTTGATGATAAGAACAGAACTGTCCTTACTGACGATGGTAAAAAGTTTCTTGACAACCAAACAAAAAATGCTGCGATTAAAGTTGAATTGGCTAAATTAAAAAATTTGGAATACAGAAAGAGTTTGGAAAGAAAAGCCAAGTATGCTAGTAAAAAAAGAAAGAAAAAATAGAAAATATTAACAAAAAAAGATTTAATCGCATGTTGAAAAATAGTCATAATAACAGATGAAAAATACAAATTTCTCTAATGCATGCCGTGAGATATCACAAAGTCTATTGCAAATTACTGAACCTACAAAAAATCACGCAAAAACAGAGATCAAAAGAATTTGTACAAAATACTCTTTGGATAAAATCCCAAAAAACTATGAAATCTTATCAACGGTGGATGGAAAATCATATGAAAAACTCCAAAAGATTTTGCTTAAAAAACCAGTAAAAACCGCATCCGGCGTAGCGGTAATTGCACTAATGCCGAAACCATATGCATGTCCTCATGGAAGATGCACCTATTGTCCTGGTGGAATTGAATTCAATACACCAAATAGCTATACGGGAAAAGAGCCTGTTACAATCAGTTCCATTAAAAATGGATATGATGCAAATATTCAGATCACTTCAAAACTTAACCAGCTACGCATATTTGGACACGACACAACCAAAATTGAATTAGTTATCGTTGGTGGAACATTTCTTTTCATGCCAAAGGATTACCAAGAGAACTTTATCAAATCATGTTACGATGCATTAAATGGATTTCCATCACCAAACTTGGAAATTGCCAAGGAAAATAATCAGAAGGCAGAAAATAGGAATGTTGGCTTCACTATTGAAACAAAGCCAGATTATTGTAAAAAAGAACATGTTGACCTAATGCTCTCATATGGCGTAACAAGAGTTGAAATTGGTGTACAGAGTCTGCACGAGCGGGTTTACAAGATTGTTAATAGAGGACACGACTATAATGATGTTATAGATTCGTTCCAAATTTCAAAGGATTCCGGATACAAAATAGTTGCGCACATGATGCCAGGCTTGCCTACTATGACACCCAATGAAGACGTCAATGATTTCAAGAAGCTATTCAATGACTCGAATCTCAAACCAGACATGTTAAAGATATATCCATCATTGGTTTTGAAAAATACCCCACTGTACAACGATTACCTAGAAAAAAAATACAAGCCGTATACTGACGAAGAAATGCTACATGTACTTACTGAAGCAAAAAAAATGGTGCCAAAATGGGTTAGAATTATGCGCGTTCAGAGAGAAATTACACCTGGTGAAATTCAGGCTGGTCCAAAAGCAGGCAATCTAAGGCAAATTGTTCACAAACGATTGAAGGATGAAGGATTTTCTTGTAAATGTATTAGATGCAGAGAGGCTGGGCTTTCTAGAAAAAATATGCCTTCAGAATTATTGAAACTTAACAAAGAAAAATATGATTCCTCAAATGGAAGAGAGACCTTCATTTCTTTTGATGATGAAGATGAAACGATTTACGGATTCTTGCGCTTAAGAAAACCAAGTGTATTGGTACACAGAAATGAAATTACTTCAAATTCATGTATAGTTAGGGAGCTTCATGTATTTGGGAAATCAATTAAGATTGGTGAACACGAAGAAAACAGTATTCAGCATTCCGGGTTAGGTAGAAAATTGATGGATGAGGCAGAAAAAATATCAAAAGAGAGTTTTGACGCAAAAAAACTTCTTGTGATTAGTGCAGTTGGCACACATGAATATTACAAAAAATTGGGCTACTCATTAGATGGACCATACATGTCGAAGCAATTGAGGTAAATGATGACTGAACAAAAAATAATCGGTAAGGGTACATGGATAGACAAACTAGCCTTTGAATTAATTGAGCGTGAAAAGCAGCTTGGGCGAGACATTGATGGCATTATTAGGGTAGAAAGTGGGTTAGGCGCTTCCGGCATTCCACATATTGGTAGTCTAGGCGATGCTGTTAGAGCATACGGTGTAAAATTAGCACTTGAAAATTTGGGCTACAAATCTGAATTGATAGCATATTCGGATGATCTAGATGGATTACGAAAAATCCCAGAGGGATTAGATGTCAAAGAAGAAAATATGGGTAGAAGAGTATCTGCCATCGAAGATCCATATGGAAAATGTCATGATTCTTACGGAAGTCATATGAGCAGCATGCTTCTAGAGGGACTTGATAAATTAGGAATAAAATATGTGCACAGGACAGCGCATGATACTTACAAAAATGGTATCTTAAAGGAACAAATTCATAGAATACTTGTAAGCAATAAAGAAATTGGAAATAAGGTTGAAGAATTAACGGGCCAAACAAAATTCAAAAATGTTTTGCCGTATTTTCCAGTCTGTCAAAACTGTGACAAACTATACACCACAGAATCTTATGAATACCTTGAGGATGAAAAAAAAGTTAGATACAGATGCAAAGATTCCACTATTGGCTATAACAAGTATACTTTGAAGGGTTGTGGGCATGAAGGAGAAGCTCATATTACAAATGATCTTGGAAAGCTAGCATGGAAGGTTGAGTTTGCTGCCAGATGGCAAGCCTTTGATATAAGATTTGAAGCACATGGAAAAGACATCATGGACTCGGTCAAAGTAAACGACTGGGTTTCGGATCAAATACTTGAATTCCCACATCCTCACCATGTAAAGTATGAAATGTTTTTGGATAAGGGCGGCAAAAAAATATCAAAATCTCTTGGAAATGTTGTAACATCACAAAAATGGTTAACATATGGAACACCTAAATCAATTCTTCTCTTACTTTACAAGAGAATCACTGGTGCGAGAGAGGTTGGATTTGAAGATATCCCTGCGCTAATGGATGAATATAATGAATTAGAAAGCATCTACTTTGGAAAAACTAAAGTGGACAACGAAGCAAAACTTGTAAAATCCAAGGGACTTTATGAGTATGTTAATCTTCTAAGACCTCCAGAGAATCCCAGCACGCATGCAAGCTATAGGCTGTTAGTAGAATTATGTAAAATATTCAAAGATAATCGGATAGAATACGTAACTTCAAAGCTGATTGATTATGGTACAATAAAGGAAGAGGGAAAAGATAGTGTAGAAGAACTGATCAAACTAGCTGGAAATTATTCTGACGACTTTGAAGAAACAAAAATACCTGCTACTAAGATAATGGTTGATGATTCATCTAAAGTTGCCTTGAAACAATTAGCCGATTTATTACAAAAGGATGAAACACCTGAAGATCTGCAAAATTCGATATATAGTATAGCAAAGGAAAATGAGGTTCAACCAAAAGACTTTTTCAAAATTCTTTATCAAATCATACTTTCAAAAGATCGTGGACCAAAAATTGGACCGTTTATTGAAGATATTGGAAAGAAAAAGGTTGCAGATGCTATTTACAGGCATATTTGATCATCATGGTACATAATGAACACAACAAACCAAAAAGAAGTACATCCTTATTTTTGATCATTTTTGGCGCGGTATTATTCATGGTTGGCCCAACACAGTACCAGGAGCATCCCGAATTAGCAATACTTGCACTGGTATCTGGATTCATTTTGGGTGGAATTGGTTTTTACTTAAAGTATGTAAGAGGGAAAATAAGGAGATAATGAATATAAAAAAAGGTGAATGTGTATGAAATGGTTTGGAAGCTCCGAAAAAAAAGAATCAGAAAACTACGAGAAAAAATATCTTACACGCTATAAGAAGCAGCAAAAGGCAAAGCCAAAGAATACATCAAAAAATAAAAAAGATATAGAAATAGAATCAGATGAAAAAAATCAAGTTAAAGTTAAAATACAAAAAAAAGAACCGGACTCACTCTCTACAAAATTCGAATCTGTCAAACAGGAATATAATGTTACAATAAAAAATTTAATGGATGCAAAAAAAGTATTGAGTGGTATAAAAGAAGATATTCAGAAATCAAACAGTGAATACGCTGACATTATTTCAAAAACCAAACTATCTAGAGTAGAATTACTCAAAACAAATAATGAACTCCAGAAAAAAACTGAAGGTAATGCAAAAATAGCAGAGGAATATAAGAAACAAAACTTGCTAACTGAAGAAATAAGCAATTCTAAAAGAGAATTATCTGAAATAAAGGATGAAATTAAGAAATACAACAGTGAACTTGAATCTGTTAGAACAAATGCGGATAATTCTCCAGATTTTAAGAAAATGAGGGAAGAAAAAGAAAAACTTGAAAACGAAATAATACAAAAAAGAAAGGATCTTGATTCTGGATTTAGGGAGCTGAAATTCATTAAAGATGAAATGACAAAATCCAGTAAGAGTGAGGGAACTGATAAAATTGTTGATGCGGCTAGTGCAGTAGTAGCATCAATGAATCAAAAATTGCAGACCACACTTACAGAGTTGAACGCGGTAAAAAAAGCCCTTGAAAATGAACGAGAACACCAAAAAAAATCTGCCAAGTTGGATTAAAATTTATAATGTTTTTTCCATTTAGTTTTTAATTCTTCTTCCGTATAACCAAGATCATAAAGTGGTGAAAGTACTTCACTTATCTTTTCGATTTTCACTAAGATGATAGATTTGATCGAATTTTTAACTCCAGATTCTTTGTAATATGAAATAATTTTATTAAATTTATCACCTGATGAAATTATTTCTGCAATTCCCTTAAAACGATATCCTCTCCTACGAAACGGATCAACTACATTAATTTCAGTTGATGGATTATGTCTTAAATTTTCTACCGTTTGAGGTGAATGAATATCAGCAAAAGCCAGATATGATTCATCAAATGCCATGATAGTACCTTTGGGAGATAGATTAGGTGTATTATCAGTAGAGATTGTTGCAACATATCCTAGTTTTTGAAAATTAACAAATTTTTTAATTTCTTCAGTAATAATAACCATATAAAATATTTTTTTCTAATCCTAATTAAATAAAAAGGCGGGCCCGGCAGGATTCGAACCTGCGACCTAACGCTCCGCAAGCGTTCGCACTATCCAGGCTATGCAACGGGTCCGATTCATGACACTCTTAAATTTTTAGAAGGTTTATAGATTGTTTTTTAATCTAGATAGGTATTCTTTCTCATATTCCTTTCGTTCTTTCTTTCGATCTATTTTTGGTTCAGGCGTTAATAGCTTTGATACATTTTTCTTTGGCTTTGCCTTTTGCTGCCTCCTATAGCGTGTAAGAAATTCATTCTCGTATTCCTTTCGTTCTTTCTTTCGATCTATTTTTGGTTCAGGCGTTAATAGCTTTGATACATTTTTCTTTGGCTTTGCCTTTTGCTGCTTCTTATAGCGTGTAAGAAATTCATTCTCGTATTCCTTTCGTTCTTTCTTTCGATCTATTTTTGGCTCCTCAAGTTCTATTTGACTAAGTCTTAATTTTTGCTCTAATGCGGCAATTTTTAATTTAGTTTTTTGTAATTTTGTAAATTTGGATACATACTCCCTCTCGTAGTCTTTTCGTTCTTTCTTTATATCCTGCTTTGGTTCTGGTTCCCATTCCAACTGTATTGCCCTTTTCTTTGGCTTTGCTTTTTCCTGCCTCCTATAGCGTGTAAGAAATTCATTCTCGTAGTCTTTTCGTTCTTTCCTTATGTCTCGTTTTGGTTTTGGTTTTGGTTTTGGTTCTGGTTCCCATTCCAACTGTATTGCCCTTTTCTTTGGCTTTGCTTTTTCCTGCCTCCTATAGCGTGTAAGAAATTCATTCTCGTAGTCTTTTCGTTCTTTCTTTATATCCTGCTTTGGTTCTGGTTCCCATTCCAACTGTATTGCCCTTTTCTTTGGCTTTGGCTCCTTGTACCTAGAGATGTACTGTTTCTCGTATTCCTTTATCTCGTCTTGCTTTGCCTTTCGCTTTGCGTTGACGTATTGACCGAGAGTTAATGTGCCTAAATCAGTATTATGTTTCAAATTAGATGATTTCTTTACTCCTGATTTTGGTTGTTTATACCGTGAAAGGTACTGTTTCTCGTATTCTCTTATCTCGTTTTGTTTTGTTTTACGTTTTGCATTGACGTATTGACCGAGAGTTAATGTGCCTAAATCAGTATCGTGTTTCAAATCAGATGATTTCTTTACTCCTGATTTTGGTTGTTTATACCGTGAAAGGTACTGTTTCTCGTATTCTCTTATCTCGTCTTGCTTTGCCCTGCGCTTTGCGTTGAAATGCGGACTAAGAGTCAGTCTTCCTAGAGCAACATCATGCTGCGTCCAGGATGTTGATTTCTTTACTCCTGATTTTGGTTGTTTATACCGTGAAAGATATTTCTGTTCGTATTCCTTTCGTTCTTTCCTCACGTCACGTCTTGGTTTTGGTATTTCCGGTTTGTATAAATCAGAACTTGTCCTTTTCTGTGGCTTTGGTTCCTTGTATCGTGAAAGATATTTCTGTTCGTATTCCTTTCGTTCTTTCCTCACGTCACGTCTTGGTTTTGGTATTTCCGGTTTGTATAAATCAGAACTTGTCCTTTTCTGTGGCTTTGGTTCCTTGTATCGTGTAAGATATTTCTGTTCGTATTCTCTTATCTCGTCTTGCTTTGCCCTGCGCTTTGCGTTGAAATGCGGACTAAGAGTCAGTCTTCCTAGAGCAACATCATGCTGCG
>JGI24919J38490_100198_pt1 | contig 28765 bp, 23 predicted proteins | sample LinPFosmplate7_FD_38490 | JGI IMG/M metagenome (IMG submission 38490) | reverse complement strand
GAGCTCGGTACCCGGGGATCCCACGTTTGTGTGGTACACACCAGCAACGTCCTAGGGGTCCGCAACCCAATCGAGGACATCATTGAGATGTCTCATGCCGCTGGAGCACGTATCCTCTTGGACTGCGCGCAAGGCGCTCCGCACGAAAGGATAGACTTCGATAGTATGGGAGCCGACTTCGTCGCCATTTCGGCTCACAAGATGGCCGGACCCACTGGAATCGGATGCCTCTTGGTAAAGCCCGACGCGATGGAGCAGATGAGTCCGTTCATGACCGGTGGCCTAGTAATCAAGACCGTCAGCACCGAGGGCACGACCTTCCAGGAAGGCCATGCGATGTTTGAGACGGGCACCCCGAGGATTGCCGAGGCAATCGGATGGGGTGCCGCTGTTGAGTGGCTGGAGCAGTTCGACATGACAGAGGTGCACGAACACATCAACGACATAGCCTCGTGGACAGCGATGCAGATGCGCGAGATACCGGGAATCAGCATCTACGGCGAGCCCGAGAGGGAGGACAGCAGCGGGGCAGTCTCCTTCCTGCATGAGAGCATCCAGTCGCAGGACCTCGCGCTCCTGCTGGATGAGGGCGGCTTCGCAGTCAGGACTGGACACCACTGCGCCCAGCCGCTGATGGACGCGCTCGGCGTGCCATCGACGAACCGGGCCTCTTTCTGGATATACAATACAATGGCCGAGGCTGAGGCCTTCGTCGAATACCTCCTGTACGTGGTAGAGCGCTTCTCGTGATTATCGTCTAGTCATGTTCAAGGCGGGCCGCTAGGACGCATTACCATGCAAGAAGGCAAGAGGTGGCCTGCGCATCTGGACTCCGTGGTCGAGGAGTTCCAAGGGTGCTTTGACGCGATGGAACGCTACGAGCTTCTCTTCGAGTACTCCAAGCGCCATCCGACCCCACTCCCTGTCGAGGAGTGGACGGACGCCAATCAGGTCCACGGCTGCCAGTCCCGGGCCCACGTCATCTGCCTTGTTGACGAAGAGGGGGGCTTCATCCTACGGGGTGGGGCGGATGCGCAGATTGTTCAGGGCCTGATGGCTGTGACCGCGATGGCGATCAACGGCATGAAGCCGGCAGAGGTAGCCGAGATGGAACCGGAATACGCGGATGCCATGGGAATCCGATCCTCGCTCACCCCGAGCAGGGCCAATGGCTTCCTGAATATGTTCAAGCGGGTCCGTGAGGAGGCGGCCCTGCTTCTGTGAGGTGCTATGATGGTGGAAGAATCCGACATCAGGGACTCGCTGAAGGACGTCGAGGACCCCGAGATGAAGATCTCAGTTATCGACCTGGGTCTGATCTACGGTATCAGGATCGAGGAGAAGGACGACGGGACCCATGCCGAGATCGACATGACTCTGACTAGCCCGGGCTGCCCCGTAGCACCCGAGCTCATGTCCGCAGTGCATCGTTCCGCTCTCGCAACCGAGGGCATCGAGAGCGTCCACGTAAATCTCACATTCTCGCCTCTCTGGGACCCGCGAGTGCATGCATCCGAGGACGCTCAGATGGATATGGGCATCTTCTAGGAAGACTCTGCGGCCCTGACTGTGTTGGACAACAGCATCGCGATAGTCATCGGGCCGACCCCGCCGGGCACCGGGGTCATCCAACCGGCGACCTCAGCCACACCAGGGTCGACATCACCTGCGAGGCCGCCGCCATCGGCTCTGGAGATACCGACATCGACTACGGCCGCACCAGGCTTAATCCAATCAGGCTTCACGGTATGCGGCCGACCTATGGCAGCCACAACGATGTCCGCCTCGCGGCACAGTGCCGCAACATCATGAGTCCTAGAATGGGCAATCGTCACAGTGCAATCAATTCCGCGCTGGGCCAGCATCAGCGCCATCGGCATCCCAACAATGCGAGAGCGCCCGATGACCACCGCCTTCGAACCACTTAGCGCCACTCCGCTCTCTTCGAGCATCCTAAGAACACCAGCGGGAGTGCACGGCAGTAGCCCGTCACCGACTCCTTGGACCAGCTTGCCGAGATTACTTGGGTGGAAACCGTCGACGTCTTTAGCCGGGTCAATCGCTTCGGCGACAGCCAACTCGTCGACGCCTTCGGGAGCCGGGCTCTGGACCAGTATCCCGTGTACGGAGTCGTCGGCATTCAGATCGGCCACGATTTCGAGGATGTCATCTTGCGTGGCCGTCGACGGCAGGTCGATGCGAGTGCTCAATATGCCGCATCTCTCACAGGCGCGCTGCTTGTTGCGGACGTAGACCTGACTCGCGGGATCCTCACCGGCGATGACCACGGCTAGGTTTGGGGTGACGCCTCGTTCGCGCAGCGCGGTGACACGCTCGGACAAATCGTCCTCGATGCTGCGTCCGAGGGCTTTGCCGTCAATAATGACCGCACTCATTACAGCCCCTCCGGGGCACTCCGTTCTTTGACCTTTCACAGGCGTATCTTGGAGCCCCAGGAGGGAGTCGAACCCCCGACCGTCTGATTACAAATCAGATGCTCTACCGGGCTGAGCTACTGAGGCGCACCCCAAGACGACGGACACGGACTCTTGAACCCTACATCAACGAAACCGGCTCCGGGGGGCCATATTCATGCGTCGGCGCCCGCACGGCCGGGCGTGCCGCAAGCCACCACTGCCCCCAATCGAAAGGTGAACACGGTGCTCGCCGCATGGGTGTGCATCGTCCTTGGCAGCGGCATCATCCTGACCTCGGGGGCATCTCCGTTCGCTCTCACTGTTGCAGCCCCTCTGGCAATAGCGGGAGTCGTGCTGTTGTTTGTCGGACTCGGTATGGCAGTCGAGGAGAACGTCGACCCCGATAAGGTGGCAGCATGGGAGCCGGAGGCCGGAAAGATGCCGGACGCTGGCCGAGTCATGTACCGAGTCGACACCACTCTGGAAGACCCAGTCAGGACATCGATACTCTGCGGCAGATGCGGCAGGCTCGATTGGGTGAAAGGTCCGAAGCCGAAATCCCACACCTGCAGTGAGTGCGACACCCTCCTGTGGGAATCCGAGGAGGAGTAATCGCCGCCCTTAGGGGCGGCGCATCGGCAAGCGTCAAGAGGACGGCTTAATTCGCCAAGGTCCGAGGTAGTGTCATGGGACTGGGCAACAACGAGCGACGGATGCTGCGAGCAATGCTCTCTAAGCCGGCTCAGTCTTGGTCTCTGGACGAGCTTCTGGAGGCTACTGGTTGGAGCGATCAGGTTCACGTTGCGGGAGCCGGAGCCGGACTTGCCGAGGACGGGCTGGTCGAAATCACCGAGAACCGCGGACAGAGTGTATCATTGGGTGACGAGGGCGTTAAGGCGGCCGCAGACGGACTCTTGGAGGCTCGCCTCTGGGGCTGGCTGTCCGAGCAGAAGACCGCTGAACGGACCATGTCCTCTCTCTCTGCTGCATTTGAGCGCCACGAGGCCGGGCCCGGCATCGGATTACTCAAGTCCCTAGGCATCAAGGTTGAGGCTGGGGCATTGGCGGCCGACGATGAAGATGCGGTGATTGCTACTATCGAGCAGAGGACCTCATTCATCCAGACCCTCTCCAAAGGCCCCCTCGATGCATCTTCGCTCGATGCCGACATGACTGACCACTTCTCAGGACGCAAGGGGCTACTCGCAATCGAGGAGCATGTGTCCCGGAGCTGGAGCCTGACTGAAGCCGGCGCGTCAATGGACGAGTCCGGGCTGCAGGAGGTCGAGCTCGTTGGTGATGTCACTCCTGAGCTGCTGCAAGGCGAGTCATGGAGGGATGCCGAGTTCAAACCCTTTGACGTCAATGCACCTGCACCAGTTCCAAGGGGAGGCAGGCCACACCCGATGCAGGCACTGATCGAGATGATCCGCTCAGTCTTCCTTGAGATGGGCTTCTCCGAGATCGAGGGAGACTTCGTCCAGTCGGCAGGCTGGAACATGGATTCGCTGTTCATCCCTCAGTCTCATCCGGCTCGAACCATGCAGGACACCTTCTACCTCTCCGAGCCAGAGCAGGTCGAGGTCGAACAGGAGTACCTCGATTTGTGGGCCAGAGTGCACGAGCACGGCCACGACACCGGTAGCAGGGGCTGGGGGACTCCGTTCGACCAGGAGGAGGCGAAGAAGGCTCTTCTCAGGACTCACACTACGGTCAACACCGTCCGCCACATCGCCGAGAACCCGCACGAACCCTGCCGAGTGTTTGGAATCGGTAGGGTGTTCCGCCAGGAGTCGATAGATCGGACACATCTCCCTGAGTTCTACCAGATTGAAGGTATCATCCACGAGTCCGAGGCCAACCTGCCGATGCTCATCTCGACGCTCAAGACGTTCTACTCCAAGATGGGTTTCCCAGATGTCAGGGTACGCCCTGCCTACTTCCCCTACACCGAGCCAAGCGTCGAAGTTGACGTCATGTGGAGGGGGGAATGGCTAGAGCTTGGTGGTTCCGGTATTTTCCGTCCCGAGGTCACAGAACCTCTCGGGACCGAGTGGCCTGTTTGTGCTTGGGGTTTGGGACTAGAGCGCTTAGCGATGCTCATTCTGGAGTTGGACGATATCCGCGAGTTGTACCAACCCGATCTAGAGCGACTTCGACGGATGCCAATACTCTGATTCCGACTGCTGCAACCACGAACAACGCAAGTCCAGCCCCACTTATCGGGGGCGGTCGGTCTTTCGGAATTGCAATCAGACTATTGGTCGAGGTGGATTGTCCTTGGCCGCCACCGCCTTGGCCGCCACCCCCCGGTCCTCCTTCGCAGCCTTCTGGCGGAGGTCCGATTCCTGGCCCCCAAGTCTCTCCGAATCCAGCACAAGGGTCGTCACCCCCTTCGACTACCCCTTGGTAGCAGAGGATGAAGTAAGGGAAGCCGATTCCGCCTTCCCCGTTGTACCAAGTGGAGTGGTAGTGGTAGATTCCCTCAAGATAGTCCGGCGTAGGCCCCCATTGCCCGTTGCAGGCATCGAGGTCCCCCATCCCCGCTACGTACTCGTAATCGTCGATTCCGTTGTAGCCTGTCTCGCCGTCCTTGAGTTGGTATGAGGAAGTCATTTCGACGACCTCGCCGCCGTCGTCCCATCCTACGAAGCCGTAGATTGGATAGCCGTCGAGGGCGAAGCCGACTATCGGGGAGTGCTCAGTAACAGTCCTAGACGACTCCATGCTGTAGTTCAACCATGTCTGCTCGCCCTCGGGGTGCCAGTGCATGCAGTTACCGTCTGCGTGGTAGTGGAATTCACCCCCGGGTCCAGAATGGCCGTGACACAGTCCCAGCCAGACATGTTGACGGTCTTCCTCGTAGGCGCCCTCTTGGCCCGCGACCGCATCCCCCCCTGGGCCGTCTTCCGGCCCGTAGATCGCAACCCCGTTGACGGCGAACGCGATAGCCCCCCTCTCAGGAGCCATAGTGCATCCGTCGGAGGATACGCTTGGGTTGCAAGCAGTGTTGTTGGCAGGTTCCAATGGAATGAGCCATGTTCTGTCTTGTTCGCTCGCACAGCACCCCGGCCCTGAGTGGAAGTCATGGTTGGGCAGACCGTTAGTAACGATCTCGATGTGAGTCTCGTTGGTCTCGAAACTCAGTGTGCACATCCAACCGTCGTGCCCCGTCGTGTTGTAGTCGTCAACCAGAGGGGTGCTCGAATCGTCACAGTGAAGGACTTGTGACCACCATTCGTCAGAACCAGTCGTGACGCTCGGCCCGGGCTCTTCATCGTACTCACAGGAGCCGTCGTCCTCCTCGGCCCCCTCGTCGTAGTTGTTTGCCGCAGGGTCGGTGCATCCCGTGGTGGGTTCGGGCTCGTCATACTCACAGGAGCCGTCGTCCTCCTCGGCATCCTCATCGTAGTTGTTGGCTTCCGGGTCTGTGCATCCCTCGATCGGCTCCGGCTCTATGACAGTGATGTTGAGCACCTCGAGCTCACTTGAGTCCACCCAAGTTCCACAAGTTCCACGTATCGAAATTGTGAGATTCTCTTGGATATTGGAGAATCCGAGATCGAACCTGCCTTCATCATCGAAAGGAAGATTCAGACTGAATTCGTCTATGTTGCCATCAGACCATTTGAGCTCGCAAGTGTCCATGCTCTGATGGACCAAGACTCCTGATAACGCGGTGCTGTTACCTCGCTCGACAACTATCTCATTGGTGCTGACCACAATCACCGTGTAACCCTCATCTGGGTATTGAATCATGAAAGCGGCGGTCCATTTCGACTCCTGACCGAGACTGTCGGTCGCGATGACCTTGAGCGAATGGCTGCCGACGCCCAGTTGCGAAATGTCAATCACGAGGTTGCCGTCCGAGTCCGGTTCGTCAGTAATCCCGATGCCGTCGAGGCTAACGATCAGGGTCAGCCCCGCCATCTCCTCGTCGTAAATTTTCAGGGAAACGGAGTCTATGCTGCCGACTAGGATGTTCGGAGGAATGTCCCCTTCGATGACAGGGGCCAGATTCTCGCCTTCCTGCTGGATATCGAAGAACAGCACTCCGAGGAATACACTCACAATCATCAGCCCTGCGAGGAACAAGGAGCGGGCCACCCCATCGTCAGCCATGTCCGCCCCATCCCGGGCGGACTCTTGAAACGAACCCCTGCATCACTCGTGCTCCAGCGATTGCACATCGTCTGTGAATTCCTCCGCATCCCAGTAAATTCCCGAGTACGCGACCCTCTTTCGCATTTGCTTGTCGAGGATGAAAGTCACCGTAGAGTGCCCCACCTCATACAGCCCTAGGGACTCTTCGTGAGGGTCGGTTTCGTTGCCCACCTCGCCGCTGGCCGTACCCTCGGAGACGCATGACAACCAATCCCCGTCAGGCCTCTCGTATCCCTCGTCGCACATGCAGTGAGCCGCGCCTCCTGAGCCCATTGCCCAACCGTGGCCGTCGCAGTCAACTCCCGGAGGCAGGTTACCGATGTCGGCGTTGCTGGGGGCCCAAGCAAGGTGTGTGTCGGCGTCGAGCACCAGAGCGGAGATCTCTTCTTGAGACTCAATCCAAGTCTCGTTCTCTACGTTCCATACATGCAGCACCCACGACCACTCTCCATCCGACTGCCAGTCCCCGATGATACCCTCAGTCATGTCGTAGCTGATGTTGGAATCACTGAACACTTGCGCAGCAAAATCATCACCGTTCAAGCCCATGCCGTCTCCGTCGTATTGGAACGTCGTATTGTCCGGGTACAGCACTGAAATACGATTCGTGCCATCCTCCGGCGGCTGACTGGCGTTGATGTGCTCGTTGTCGACTAACACGTTCCACGATCTGTAGGTGTCTTGGAGAGCGGACGTCGGGCCAGTCAGGTGATACCACTCATAGCCCATCTGCTCGGTCCATTCGGCGAGGTGGCTGATTGTGTCGCGCGCCGGATCGATTGTGACCGAAACGAACACGATGTGGCTTGAGTTCCCAACGTCTAGGCTTTGGTAGGCGTAGTCGAGGTTGGCTGAAATGATCAGGCAGACGTCAGGGCACGACGTGTAGATGAATGCGACCACGACCACCTTGCCCTCGAAGTCGGAGAGTGTGAACACATCCCCGTTCTGGTCGAACAGCGTGAAGTCGGGCGCATCCGGCGGGTCCCTGTACTCAATCCCATACAGTTCGACTCCATCCTCCTCCGATGCCATGCACCCGGGAAGAATCAGCATGCAACTCAGCAGCACAGCGACTGATTCAGCGCGCATGCTCACTCCTCCAGCAGCAGGTAGATGTCTTCGAGGACCATCTCTGCGTTCCAGTCGGTGTCCCCCCACCAGACTCTCTGCCGCATCTGCTTGTCCACGATGATGGTCCCGGTCGTGTGGTCAACCCAGTAGGTTAGTGGGTGGTGCATGATCTTCACATCGCCTTCTGACTGCTGGGTCTCCAGCCCGCAGCCGTTGTCATCGACGGCTTCTCCCTCAGGAGTGTCAGAGCAGATGTCGAAACCGTCCGCGACCCCGTCGGAGTCCTCGTCGGTCGCGTAGGTGGCGAGGCCGACGTCGAAGTTCGACCAGACCTCCTCGAGGTCGGAGATGTCGTCGGAGTCGGAAGTCGTCAGGTGGGGCCAGTCCAGTCCCCTCTGCTCAGCGTAGGTCGACAATACCGATGAGTTGTCGGTCCAAGGGTCCACCGTAATCGACAGGATGGCGACCTCGGAGCCGTATCTGTCGCCGAGTTGCTCGGAGATGAAGTCGAGATTGGCGCTGACTATCGGGCAGATGTCAGGACATCTTGTGAACAGGAAGGCGACCACGATTACCTTGCCTTCAAGTTGAGAGAGCGAGTAGTAATGGCCGTTCTCGTCCATCAGGACAAAGTCGTCGACAGGAACCGGGGGTGTGATGTCGCCGCCGTAGAAGACGTCCAATCCCTCCTCACCCATACAACCTGCAATCAGGACACTGACCGTCAGTAGAATCGCAATGAGACGCTGCTTCATTCATCTCCCTCCTTCACGTTACGAATCACCCAGATGAACACCGCCGCACCGGCTAGCAGGGCCGCAGCGCTCAACAGCGCACCCTCCTCATTCGGCTCACTCGTATCGGGGCCGAAGACGAAACCGTCAGGAGGCAGCGTCTCCGTGTGGTTGTCGAGCACTATCGTGAGCCCGACGGTGTGCCAGAGGGTGCCGTTCTCCATCAGTTTGGCCTCATACATCCCTGCTCCCCAGATCGAGGGGTCGAGCCAGACCCAACACTCATCCTCGGTGGATGATGAGTCGGATGGTCCGGCTTCGCAGTCCACATCATCTAGGCCGTCGCCGTCGATATCGATTAGGACGGTGCGATTATGATCAGCGGTGTTGTAGAAGATCAGCGTGTCGTTCTGTATTACCTGTGCAGTATCGGGCTGGATCAACTCGTTGCGCATGATGAACGAGAACGTGTTGGCTCCGTGAGCTGCAGCAGTAGGCATCAGCAGAGTAAGAACGAGAATAGCGGCAAGCGCCTTCACGCGCATCTGAATCAACTCAGTCATCACTCGCCTCGGCCTGCCAGAGGGCCGGGTAGTTGTAGTGAGGGTCGTAGTCCTCGTCGAATTGGACGACATAGATCCCGCTTACCATCTCGGAGATGTACACGAAGCCTCGAGGGTCGTACTGCAGGCCCCAGTCGAACGGTATCATGCATGAGGCCCAGCAGTCGGCCATGTCGTATCCCATCGACTCGCTCGCGTTGTCAGTCCACTCGGGGCCCGAAGGCAGGTAGTATCCGACTGTGTGGGTGTCGGCGAGTTCGGTAATCGCCTTGAATCCTCGATCGGGCTCGGGGTAGCCGTTCTCCCAGACCAACTCGTCCCAGGCATGACCATGATCGGTTGCCCAAGCACCTGCATGGTAGTGGGCCCAGTAGGCGTGACCATTGGGGCCGACGTCACCATTGTGCGGACTGTAGATGTAGCCGCCGGGGATGTAGTGCTGAGGATGGCTGCTGCCGTTGGCAAGCATGCCCTGACCCGGAAGCCTCCATTTGGAGACGAGGAACGGCTTGGTCGGATCGGTCGTGTCAATAGTCCATAGGTATCCTGTGTGATTGTCGTTGGAGCCGTACTCAGGGGCGATAATCGTGTAGTGCCTCCAGTTCTGACCGTAACTCGCGTCTTCGGGTCCGGTTCCACAACTGGCAGGCCATTCTGACATGGGATCGTATTCGCTGATGCCGTCGCAGACTAGATTCTTGAACGGAATTGCGTAGTGGATGTTGCCGTTGCCCTGGCCAGCGTCGAGCCACTCTTCGGCAGACATGTCGGCATGCCCTCCTCCATCGGGACCGTACCACCCGCTGTCATCAGATGAGCACCCCATCCACCGACCTATCTCCTGTGGCCAGGTAATGCCCATCGGGTCAGCCACATCTGGTGGCTCGGTGACATCCACAATCCTCAGACCAGCATCCCAGTAAGATGCGATCAGAAGCTTCTGCTTGGTCACAGGGTGGACGAAGAAGACGTGGTCGTGATTGAAGACTGAGCCGCCGCAGGTGGTCTGTCCCTCAGGAGTGTAGGCTCCCCAGCGGAGTATCTCGCGACTCGAGTTCTGCTCCTCCTCGTTCTGGTTCGGCATCCACGATTCTAAGCCTAGAGGGACGTAGAACACCTGAGTGCCCTTGACGGGGCCGCCGCCTGCTACGAGTTCGGGGTAGGGGTCGGCACCGAATAGGAACAGATGGCACTCTTCGCCGGACCACAGTGGGTTTGCAGGCTCCCAGTCGCAGTAGACGTGAACATCCTGGTTGTGGAAGCCAGCAGGGGGGTTGTTCCACTCGGCGACCTTGATCGGACTGGTCTTGTCGCCGACGTAGATGACGTCGAGGCGGTTCATCCCGCTGTTGGCATCATCGTCATTTGGAATCGGGTCGAGCTCGCTGTTGGTCAGCTCGTGATTCACCAGCACCCAGTTGTTGTCTGGGGTGACCTTGATGTCGATCATCCGGGCGATCTCGGCGTAGTATGTTGAAAGCAATTGTATGTTGTTCGGGTTGCTGATGTCGAGAATCTCGAACTGGTTGTAGCTAGAGACGTAGGCGAAGCACCCGCCGCTGCCGTCGGCGTAGATCTCGCAGTCCTCGTGGAAGTTGCCCTCTATGGCGATCTCCGAGTTGTCACCCGGGGTCGGCCCGACGTTCTTCCACTCCGGGTAGCATGGACGACCAGCTGTGTTGTCAAGGTCTGCTGGCGGCTTGACCTCGCCGTCGCAGTTGAGGTTGTGGTAGTCAATCAGTTTCGCATTGGGGGTGTATAGTCGGTGGGCTGGCATGTCGTTGTGGGAGTGATTGGCATCCTCTATCTCGACTACGGGATCGACCCAAGCGACCGCATCGTCATCCGAGTCGTCCCCGGTGATGAACGAGAGGCATCCGGAGAGAGGCGCGAGCACCATCAGAGTGGCCATCAGAAGCATCGGGGTGTTTCCTATTCTGGACATGGCAAGGCCTCGGTTACCCAGCCGACGAATTCAGTCGGTTGTTGAATGCACCGGTCGCCCTGCGCTACGCGCTAGGGCGATTCAACTTCCAGAGGGATGCCGTATGGCTGATCTATGTCCAGTTGCACGATGTAGAGCCCGGTGGTGATGCAGGACAGGTAGGTGTACCCCTTGTGATACTCGGCGGCCCAGATGAAGGGAGTCCACCCGAAGTCGTAGTACGCGCTGTCCAACGGCTCACCGTCAGCGCCGTGGGAGACGTGGTAGCCAACAGTCGCGGCTATGTGCACGTCGGTCTTGTTGCCGTCTTCGAGGCCGCTGGCCATCAGCGTCTCGATGTCCATGACCCAGAGTCCGGCGTGGTAGCTGCCTAGGTAAATCCGGCCGTCCCAAGCCCCGCCATGGCTATTGTCAGGGAGTCCCGGTAGACCCGTCTGAAAAATCGCCGTGTCGGCGTTGTGCGGGCTGAACAGCAACCACTCCTCTCCACCCGGGATGTGGTGGTCCCAAGCGAATGGATTCTCCCAGCCGTGAATGAGCTCAGGCAAGAATCGGACATTGCCGTTGACCTCCTCATAGGGAGTCGTGTCTAGCAGGTAGCCCATCCCGGTGCCGACCGTGGTCTCAAGGACCTCGGTCGCGAGGAATGTCAGGTGCATCTTTCCCGGGGGATAGCCAAGATGTGTCGCATCGACCATGTCATCGATGGGCTCCGCATAATGGATGTAAGAAGCCCTCCCGCCGTTCACATTGCCGGTGCACGAGCAGTCGATCTCCCCATCTCCGTCGAAATCCTCGAACTCCATCCACTGGCCGACCTCAGGGGCTCTCCACGTGCAGCCTGCTTGGGAACCTCCTGATAATCGACATAGTGATCCGTACCAAAGATACTCGGCCAAATCCTTGTTGGGATGAGGTACATCGGAGACATCGAAAATTCTCAGACCCGCTTCCCAGTATGCCCCGTAGATGTAGGTCCGGCCGAAGCGAGGGTCATTCTGTTCCTCTCCAGGCCAAGTCTGGACGGTCATGTCATGGATGTAGATCCAGCCTCCAAGGGTGGACTCCCAACTGACTTCGGCCTCGCCCACCTTGACTATTCGGGGCAAGTCACCATAGCCAGCGAAGTTCAGATGAGCGAGAGTAATCCCCCCGCAGGCATCACCCTGTCCCACATCGCACGACTCGTAGTCGGGGTTGGCGACGAAGATGTACCACTCGTTGTCAATCATGTGGGTGTAGAGATTGTGCGGGCCGCTTGGGTGGTCGACATCGTACCAAGAGTCGACCCAACTGGGGTCGGTCTTGTCTGTGACATCGACTAAGGTCACAGTGACTTGTGCAGGGTCCTCCCAGGCGCCCACATTCGGATCCGCGGCACCTGGGTCGACAATCTGGTTCTGGACTATGACGTACTCGCGTCCGTTGTACTCGAGGTACTTGACATCGAGGACCTGGGTGTTCGGATCGTAGTACACTCCAGTAACTGTGGTGTTTGCAGGGTTGGTCACATCGACGATGTGCATCTCCGACCAGCCTGCGATGTAAGCGTAGGTATTCCCATCGGGCGAGTCAGCGACCTGTATCTCGGCATTACCGGGTGCGGTGAGCTCATTGAAAGAGACAGGTTGGATGTTCTCGGTGTACATTATGTGTTGACTGGCATTCCTGTGGTCATGCTCCTCATCTTGGAACAGAGGGTCAAGCATCGAAGTGCCCAAGACTTCTGCTTCATCGGAATCGCGAATCAGCATGAAGGAAGCCGCTCCTGCAACTAGAATGCATGCTGCAAGGCCGAGAGCGAGAGTGATTCGCTGACTGTCCATGCTCGCGCGAGTCTGCAGGTCATGTTGAAGCCATCGCCGCACTGCGGAGTTACATGCGCTACCGTTCAATTTTGGTACTGGCGCTCGCCGCTGCGCTGATGGCACCCCAGAGCGTCACGGCTCACGACCCAGAGAACTTCACTGTGCTTCTATTCGAGGAGGGGCCGGTTCCAGGGAGCATCGCCGAAGGGACCCTGTTCGAGAACGACTCGTTGTTCTTCAGGAATCAGGACACCCGGGAGAACGCCACTCACCGCATACAGATCGACGCTGATGGGGACGGGGTCTTCGGCGGTGTCGACGACATGAGCACTCAGTGGTTGGCCTCGTCGTGCGAACTCAACGAAACAGGCCACAAGGTCGACGAGGAATGTCAGGCAGCCGAGGTTGTCCTGCTGTCGGCCTCTAACGGGTTGCTACCCGGAAACATCTCGATGATGCACCAGATAGATGCAAATGGGGAACTGATCGAGCGCCCGTTCTATGTCAACTTCGCATTGGATGTGCACACGACTCCATCCGACGGCTCGCCCACAGACGGCGAACGGCGGCTTTGCTGCGCGGACAACAGACCAGTCATCCTTCTGCTTCTGGCCTCGCTCATCGGGATTGCAATCATCCTGCCCAAACTGATTGGCCCAACTGAGGATGAGTGAGCCCCTCTTGACGGTTGCACTCAAGAACCACAGTCGATTCGACTGGCCGTAGGGCGCTTAGCTCAGCTTGGAAGAGCACCTGGTTTGCAACCAGGTGGCCGGGGGTTCAAATCCCCCAGCGTCCACCACGGGTTGTCAGACTCAGGTTCACTTGGTGTCGATGATCTCATTGATCAGTCTGTACAAATCCAGCGGTTTGCGAACTCCGTAGAGGCAATCAGCGGGGTCTTGGTCGACTGTGGTTCGCTGTCTCTGCGCGGAAACCCATCCGAAGGCGAAGCGCATTATTCCCCCACCGCCCGGAGAAAGGGAGTCGCCGTCCGCCGCCAAGCCCCCTCCAATACCCGTTTCGTCTTCGCGCAGGCCCAGACCGGAAGCCGTGACGATGTGCACGTTCCCGAAGCCGAATATCCTCCCAATAACCGGAGGGTCCACCTTGAGATTCTCTATCTTGTCGAATGCCATCCCATGCGTACTGGTATCGAAGTACAGGAACTGCTTGCGGATGTGAATTCGACGATCCGTAATCGCATACCTGAAGGAGCGTTGATACAGGGCCGTCAGTACAATCAACAGGCCACCAGAGAAGAATCCCAGCAAGAGGTAGTAGATCTGCAGCCATTGGGGGGTGTCGATGACGTCATCCATGACAGTCCCGAGTGCCTTCCCTGTCCAGTCTGCTAGAACCATCAGAAACGGAATCATCCCATTCACAATCAGCCAGGTCGTCGTCCATTTGCTGGATGTGGAGAAATTGAGGTAGTGATTGATCTTGGCGATTGCGAGGACGACTATGACGAATCCGAATACTCCGAACAAGTCGAGAATCACCTTGACCTTGTCTACGATGAAGACGAATTGCCCCTCCCCGCCAATGGCGTCACCCTCTGCGGCCCAGTAGAACAGGATGTGGACCATCATCACCAGCAGCGCTAGGATATAGTGGCCGGCCATGGAGAAAAAATGAGGCCGGCCGCTCCAGATGGGTGCCTCAGTATCGGTCATCTCGGGGAACGCAGCACGTACCTCGCGTTCGTTGACCTTGGAACGGAATCGCTCTACATATTCACTCACACAGGTCCCTCCTGTACCTCCCAGTCAGGACGCATATGAATACATTAACTGAGGATTGCCCAACTTTAGTCGAAGACTACATTGATTATGACTGCCCCAATTGGGCACTGCATGGAGCCTGTGTCGACTTCCCTCGCCCTCTCAATCGCGGGGGTCAGGGCGCTGCTGAAATCCTACGACGCATACGTCGGAAGGAAGGTCATGGAAACCGATCAGGCGGTGTGCCAGGAGGTCAGAAGGAGGGTCACTGCAATCCTTGAGGAGGCGACGATAAACTATGAGAGGGCACACAGGGCCAAGGATCGCGTCTCAAGGAGAGAGTACGAGAGGCTCATGGACCTGTGCAACGGCTTCCTAGAGGATACCAGATGGTCGATTACAAGGACCCATAGCACGGGGCACCCCGGACTCGCCAAACTGGGCAAGAAGGACGTGCACGTGCTGGTCGAGCACGACTTACAAGTCCTGCAATCGCTGGATTCCTGCAGCTCCAGGACGTCTGGGTTGAGTTACGATGCAGGCTCGGGCTCGATGGATGAGAAGATTTCAGATTTCAGCGGTGATTTCGGGAGAGTTAAGTCCCAGTTCCGCGAGAGGAACACGATATTCGATGGAATAGCAAGAAGGTGAGAAGAATGGCAAGGAAGAAAGGAGATTTTGTGTGGAGAGACAGCCCGGGGATAATAGCCCAGTACTTCAGAGGGACCGAGGTCCCTAGCAAGGCAGAGATCACACTGGGCCCGAGCGAGATATGCGTGGTACTGGAGAACGGCAGCGTCGTGGGCACTGCAACCCAGACCAGGATGGAGGTCAATCCCAAACTGGGCCTCCTGAGGAGGGTGTTCGGCCAGAAATCCCCGGACAGGGCCTTCCTGTTCGCCGAGACCGGCCCGCACGAGGTCGTCCTGCTGCTGAAGGGGAGGACCTCCGACGGCCAGGATGTGATCGGGCACGCCCGGATCAGGGTCACACTGGACCGCGAGTCGGCCGCCAGGATACTCAGGACGGCGACCAAGGGCTCGGGCTCGTTCACGCTTGGCTCGGTGGCCGAGGCCGTCGAGCAGGAGGCCAACCACCACATCGCCAATCAGATCCTGCAGAGCACCAGCCTGTCCGACCTGCGTGGCGAGGACGCAGCCGAGGACTCCTCCTCGGCGCTCAGGAGCGGCCTGAGGTCGTCTCTGGAGAACCTCGGGTTCAGGCTCGACAACGTATGGGTGGGCTGGAACGAGACCGAGACCGAGAAGCTGGTCGGGATGCGCAACGACCTCGAGAACCTGGTCGAGAGGAACGCAATCCTGACCGAGACCGAGTTCGAGCAGATCGAGACCAGCTACAAGCTGCACATGCAGGAGCTCGAGCTCGAGGCCAAGCTCAGGGTGGCCGGCCAAGCCGCCGCGGAGCGGGCGAAGGCGGAAGTCGAGCTCGCCAAGATCCGCTCGAGAGCGGAGATGGACAAACAGGTCTGGGAGTCGGTCAAGAGCCTGCGCGTCGACCGCGAGCAGACCCGGATCGACCTGGAGAGCGCGCAGGCCGACCACGAGATCGCAATCGCGCGAAAGAACCTCGAGGTGGGCAGATTGGAATCCCAGATAGTGCACGAGGGCAAGGACAAGGACGCCAAGAGGGCGATGGAGATGTTCGAGCAGGTCCAAGCACGCAAGCGCGACAGGATCGCGATGCAGCAGGACCAGGAGAGCGAGCGCCTAGGCGTTCAGGAGAGGAGCAGCGAGAGGATGGTCGACACCCTGCTGAAGGTGATCGAGAGCACTGATGACGATACCGTGCGCATGGAGGCCGTCAAGCAGCTCTCGCAGCTCAGGCGCGCGGATGTCGAGGGCACCAGGGCCAGCAAGGACGATTCAGACGCTTGAGGTGATCATCTGTCGTCCAAGCCCCTGCTGCTGGCGGCGCTACTCGTGGCGCCGATGGTGCTGGGGCTCGCCATGGCTGATGATGGGCAGAGCAGCCAAGTGGCGTACGATGCCGAGATCCACCCCGACTCGGACCTCGAATCAGCAGACCTCTCGAGGCTGCAGGACGGATCGAACTCAGGGATCCCGGTCTCGATGATCGTCCCGCCCTGCGCCGATGGGACGTGCGACCTCTCACTGATACTCAACCTGACCCCCGAGAGGATGAGCAACCAGATCACCTTCTTCCTGGCCCTCGGCAAGGGCAGCAGCTACGAGGAGGACGACTCATCGATACACACCTACATCACGGTGGCCAACTCCCAGACCGATGGGTGGGAGTCTTGGGACACGCTTTACTCCGCTGACGGCCTCTACATAGGCCAGTCACTGGCCCTCGGGCTGGCGGAGCACAACTACATCGAGGAGGGCTCGCTGACAATCAATATCCGGGTGTGGAACGACCAATCTGGCCAGAGAGGATCGGTGGTACTGGACATTTACGAGATAGGGCTCGAGAGGGCCGACTCTGCCTTCGAGTGCGACGACGGCAGGGCCGGGGCGGTGATATCGATAGGCGGGTGGCCCGCCCAGCACGGGCAGGGAGTCAACCTCACCTCGACAGATGGGACCTCGGTCTTCTACCAGGGGGTCTCAGGAGTCTCCGACTTTGGGATGAACCAGTTCAGCCTGGCGGGGGAAGAGGAGGACATCGCGTTCGAGCTGCAGCAGGCCATCGAACACCCCAGCGGGCACGGCGGCAGCATACTGGTCTCGCGCACGCTCGGCGTGCTCAACCTGACCCAAGCCCTGCCCGGGTCCGCGGGCAACACGCAGGTCATCTCCGACATGCCCAGCGTCTGGCAGGACGGCACCAGTAGCAACTACTTCACAGGAGGATGCACGGACGAGAACGGGGACGGGGTCGACGACTGGCTGGACCCGTCGGACGAAGATGGGGCGTCACAAAACATCCAACTAGGCAGCTCCCTGAGCCTTGAGATAATCAGTGGTAGTAATAATAACGACACTGTTTCCGCGAGCTTCGCATCGGTCAGATTCTCACCGGACGGATTGCTTCTTGCCAGAGCTGGCCACAACTTAGTCGAGGTATTCGAGACGGAAAATTGGACCAAGATTCAGACATTAACTACTGGTTTCTCTAACTATTATCCTTACCAGGTTCAGGACATCGAATTCTCACCAGATGGGTCGATTCTCGCCGCTGCAGATTGGGTGGGGAAGTCGGTATTGATCTGGAACACCACAACTTGGGCCCTCGAAAGGACGGTGAATTCTGGCCAATGTGAATATTGCAAGGCATTGGAATTTTCCCCGGATGGATCGCTGCTGGTTTCTGGGGGATTTGGAACAGGCGATTACGAAGGAATCAGAATCTGGGACACATCAACCTGGGATATGGTTGGCTCTATCGGGGATCATGCGTGCTGTGATGAAGATGGAGGGGGAGTCGCCAATTGGCAACCCTATGTCTACAGCCTAGCATTCTCGCACGATGGGCAAATTCTAGCCACCGGTCATGCCGGTGCACTGGTTCTATACGACCGGGATTGGCCCCATACCATAACCCATGTAACCGCTATATCGGGCTATGTGAAGGACATCGAGTTCTTCCCTCCGGAGGCCAGTCATAGTTTCGGCGACCAGTACACTTTCGTCGCTGCAGTGGAAAGCGGGGGATCTTCCACCCTTAGGACCTACCACATCAGGCCGGAAGGTATGCAATATCTGCCGTCACTGGAGCGTATGCCGCGGTTTCCAGATATTTCTCTCTCGCCTGACGGATCTCTGCTTGCTATAGGGGGCACTTGGAGTGAGGACTTCGGCGCAACGCCGGAGGGGGAAACCTACGGCAAACTGGCGTTCGTGAGCCGATCAATTGGGCTCCGGCACGACCTCACCGAACAAGAGTGGATATCAGGTATCGACTGGTCCCCAGATGGCAGCCTGTTGGCTACGTCGATTTTAGGCTGGCCGTGGGGTGAAACCCGGAATGGTGCTCTGGGAATCTGGTACTGGGACTCCGATGCCGACGGTGTAGCCGACGACTCGGACCAGTGTCCGGATACGCCAACCGGCGATACTCTTCTGGATATCAGTGGCCACGAGGGATGCTCATGGGGACAGCTCGACTACGATAACGACGGTGTCGAGAACTCTCAAGACATCGACATCTTCGATCCAGCATTATCCCATACGCCTGAAGCAGGGGCGGGCTTTCTGGAGTGGCGCTCGGCTGAAGTGTGGCAATCCGGCTATCCAACCGATGCCAGCGGATGGCCTTCAGTCATCGATGTTGATTTAGATGGGGATTTGGAAATATACTTCCAACCAATTAGCAATGAATTTGATATGATAGAAATCAGCTCTGGCACAAATTTCCTTTCAGAAACTCAAGGTTTGGTCTGCTCGAGGGGTAGCGTGGGGTTTGAATGGACTTGTCCTGATGGAATTCACAATCCGGTTAGCTATTGGAACACGCACGTTCCAATATCGGTTGATCTCGATCTGGATGGGGACAACGAGCTCCAGATCCTGAACGATCTGTATTGGGATGTGGGCGAGGGACAGTGGTACTTCGAGGACATTACGGGAATGGGGGTCACCCCCAACAACCCTCAGCCCCAAACATTGTGGCACTCCACATACGGGTGCACCACCAACAACGGAGGGACCTCAATCATAGCGATTGACTTCGACAGGGATGGCAAGATTGAGTTCCTCTGTGGCAACTTTGTCGTTTATGCCGAACCACATGTGGAGGGGGCTCCAAACATATACGTGCAAGGCCTGAGGCAGATAATTGGATTTGAGGGAAATTACTGCGAGCAGGATGCAGCAGCAAGGTCAAATTGGGCCTATGAACCCAACTCGGGAAGGCATCTGCTGTCATGCCAGCTCGATTCCACGGGGCCATCCGGAAACCACGTGGTCTCATGGTTTGATAACTACAGCCTAGTGGGATCCAGAGTTTTCGAAAAGCTCAGCTCTCTCAACAGAGGGGTCGGGGGACTGGGAGACGTCAATGGGGACGGTTGGATTGACCACATCTTCTCAAACGCGACTGTTGGTTCCTCGATTCAGGAATGCAAGGTTTACCTGGGGGACGGAACCGGTTTCTCCGAGAACGGCGTCTCACTGGGAAATTTCCTTTGTAGTCATAATGTCCGACTCATCGACCTAGACGGGGATGGGGACCTGGACATCTCTGCTGACGACTCCTTCGTCTTCAACGAAGATGGCACTTTCGTGGGGGTCTTCGGACAGGCACCTGCGTTCCTCTCCATGCACACGCTGGCTGACGTGGACGGTGACGGGGATTTGGACAGAATTACCAATTATGTAGGGGAGGGTTCGCAGAGGGGAATCAATATCTTCTACAATCCATGGTTCCCTGATGAAGACGGGGACGGGGTCGCAGACAGTGCCGACCTGTGCCCCTACACCGGCGGCACCGAGACCGCCGACTCCAACGGCTGCAGCCCTGAGCAATTCGACTCAGACGAGGACGGGGTGATGGATTCGATTGATGCCTGTCCGGAGACCCTTTCCGGTGACTCGGTTGACCAGAACGGGTGCTCAGCGGCCAATAGGGACAGCGACCAGGACGGAATGGTGGATTCGATCGACCAGTGCCCCGACACCCCTCCTGGCAGCGCAATTGACCTCATCGGCTGCGCTGTAGGTGATGTCGTCGACCCCGACTCGGACGGCGATGGAGTGAGGGACTCGGCCGACTCATGCCCGGGGACGGCGGGCGGCTCAGTGGTCGACTCGCAGGGCTGTGCTGTGGGCCAGAGCGAACCCGATCAGGGAGGAGACGTTACTGGGGAAAGTAGCGACAGCGGAGGGTTTTCGACGTTTCAGCAGGGATTGCTCTCATGCTTTTTGATCATCGTGGTGCTGGCGATCATTGGATTCCTGTCCGAACAAGCCGACTCCGGGAAGGCTCTGCCGACGGGCGTCATGTCCGCCCAGGAGGAGTACGAACACGCCTCTAGGCTGCAGGAGACGCTGGGCTCCACGATGCAGGAGAACGACGGGCTCCGCAGGGAGCGCGAGCAGTTGACGCGGTTGCTCCGGAGCAGCGATCTGACCGAGACCGAGAACCGCACCCTGCGCAACGAGCTGTCGACCATGCAGTCAGTGATGGGGGAGAACGACGAGATGGCGAGGGAGATGGTCGCCGAGCTCGAGGAGCTGCGCGGCGCCCTCGCAGAGGAGCGCGCTGCGGCGAAGGAGGCCTCTGCGGAATACCGGGACTCGGTACACCAGGGCGACAACGTGGGCCAGAAGGTCGAGTCGCAGACCATCAACGACGCCGACGCCATCGCGAGGATAGCACTCGAGTCCTACAAGCAGGCACTGAAGGACATGGGCAAGGAGGACTAGGGTGTTACACTGCTATTCCTGTGGTGCGCAAGTCCAGGCCGAATGGGCGAATTGCCCCCACTGCTCCGCACCCTTCGATACCGAATCCCAACAGCCACCGGTGGACAGCAATCTGTACCTCCAATTAATCGATAAGACGTGGCTTCCCGTTGTTAGCGTGACAGTCTTCTTCCGAGATCCGCTTCATGGCATAGCGGAGCAGATTGTCTTCTCGGTCAAGTTCATGAATTACGCTGCTAAAACTGCTGATGGTTTCCTTCTGGGTAAGATCAAAATCTTGGGCCTGACCATATTTTCGGGAGCCAGGGGCACGATTACCTTCAGGAACGGAGCCACTTACCTAGTCGAATTCGAACTCGGGATGAGTGGTCCAAAAGTTGTGAAAATATCCGATTTGACCGACGGCAGGAACTGCTCCATAGAGACCTAGAATCGAATCGGATCTGGTTTGCTTTAGAGATTGAGTGCCCCTACTTGAGAGGTTACGATGTTATACCGAGAACCCAATTGCAATAGTGAAGCGAAGCATTCAGGGGGGCCAGAGTTTGGAAAAGAGAGGTAGGAACTGGCTCATTTGCGCTGCTCTGGTTTTTTCTACCATCCTGTTCATGGAGATGGATACATCGGTCTGCTCGCTTGAAGACGCGGATGCCGGGCTCTGCGATTCTAATCTCTTATATTCTACATGCGGGATGTCCTCATGCTTAGGCTCCCTCATCTTCGCGGGGATGGCACTGATGACCAAGAAGGAGGGCAATGATAAACAGGTCATAGTGATTCAACAGCAGCCCCCTCAGCAGGTCATTCAGGTTCAGCAGCCCGCTGTACAGCAACCACAGCCGCAGTACCAACCACCCCCACAGCGGCAGTTCCGCTCTCCCCCTCCACCTCCTGCCAGAGAGGCGGCGAAGACTCAGAGTGCGGCAGGTCTGAGAAAGCAAGCGCATCTGGAGAGAGGGCACAAGCTCGAGATGGAGGGCGACCTAGAAGGAGCCATCATCGCGTACGAGCTGGCCGAGGATTTCAAGGAGGCGCAGAGGGTCAGATGGGCTCTTGGGTCCTCGAAAGGCGAAGGGAACAACGGCCCCAGTAATGTCAATATCTCGATTGGGAAGGTAGGGGACACATCAGTCAAAGACTCTGTAATTACAGGGTCAGATGATGAAATCTGAAGTCAGGACTTCGACAGGCTAGGGGAGGCGAGAACCGTCTCTGAAAATCACGCTTTCTAGCTCCAACTCGTATCCAAGATCATTGATATCAATGGAAGCAAGTCTAGCATTGTCATCCATGAATTGGTTGTAACTCATCGCTCCGGGCCACTTCTTGGCTTTGCCTGGCGGGATTTTCAACTCGATAGTAACTCCCATGGACATGATGTGGTTATGGAAAAGATCGCTGAACCTCATCGTTCCCTTGAATGCCCTGACAGGCTTTGTAAACTCATTTTTGAATAAGCATACCAAACTGAGTTTGTCCATGATTCCTCCAATGCCGAACGAGTTGTACAGTTCTTTCTTCACTAATTTGACTTGAATCATTTGAGGGACTGGAGGAGGCTCCGGCATCACCCTTTCCGGGAAGTTCTTGGCGAAATCAACCAAAGAATCTGGGCTATCCTCCGAGTTCGACTCCCCCTCAGGAGGGATGTAATGATCATTGCAGTAGGGGGCTTTTCCGCGAGGTCGGTGAGCTCTGTAGAAAGACTCACAATGCTCGCAGAAACGAGTGTCGCAACCAGAGAAAAAGCATATCAGCCCGTTGTTCAACTTAGGATCGTTTGACAGAGGAGTAAGGCATATTGGACATTGGGGAATGGTGCTGCCACTGACATTAATGTCGCCGGAACGGGCACCGACCACATTGTCTCCGACATGTACGGAATCCGACAGATTCCCAACACCGTCTGATTCTTCCTTATCATCACTCATGAATATACACCTAAACTGTAAGGGGCCGCACTAGCTGCTGGTACTACTGCAACTGCGGCTGCCGAGACTACCCCTCCAAAGCAGCAGAGGAAAAACAGACCGGCGGCCAGCAATACGCCGATCACGATTATCCACATCAGCGCGTTGAAACCAGAGCTGCCCTTCTGCTGGACGTATACGACCTGGGGTGGCTGCTGGACTTGGGCTGGTTGGACCGGAGGTGCCCCGGGTTGGGGGTCCTGCTGCTGGAACACCTGTCTCTCGATCTTGTCGCCGGAGACGAAGTCCCCCTGATTGATGGAGTCCTTCTGGAAAATCCGGTCGTCGTCCGGTTGCTCATCCATTCGAGTGCCCCGCCGCGGAATGGGCGGGCGCTTCTAATTGTGTGGGAGCAAAATGTTCAGGACTCACGTCCCCACTTCACTACTCAGCAGTAAGCTGGTTCAGTATCTTCAGCAGGCCCCTGAGGGTCACCTCGCTGATGCCGGAGACCCTGCAGACTTCGCTCTGGGTCCTCGGTGAGGAGCTGTTCTGGGACGCCTTGTAGATGATGACGCCAGCGATGCCCGATGGCTTCTTGCCCTGCCATGACAGGTCGTCCTTGACGGTGTCCCACAGGTCCCTGACCTCACCTAGCACATGAGGCGGGAGGCCTAGGTCGGAGTGGAACTTCTCGAAGTACTCGTCTGGGCCGGTGATGTGGTGAGTCCCTAGCATTCTGGCAACCAGCCTGATGGTTCGCTTGAGCTCCTTCTCCTCGACCGGCTTGATCATGTCGAAGGCGGCGGCCACGTCCTCGATCCTACGGGGAATCTTGGCCTCTCTGGCAGCGATGTAGACGCAAGCCGCGGAGACACCTCGGATGCTCCGTCCGGTGACGAGGCCACGCTCCACGGAGTGCCTGTAAAGCGAGGCCGCCTCCTGCTCGATTTGAGACGGCAGGTCACCGCGGTCACGGATGAACTGCATCGCCTTCGAGAGGTTGCGGCTCCTGCTGTCCCTCGTCTTGCTGCGCTGGTCGATTCGCTGTCGACGCCTCCACTCGCGCAGGCCCTTACCAGTCATGCCGTGGCGCCTGGCGGCGCCGGCCGTCAGGTCGGAGCGTCGAATCTCGGTGGACAGTCCCTTGTCGGACAGAGTGAGCGTGGTAGGTGCTCCGACCCGACTCCTGTCGTCGCCGCCGGAGTGGTTTATCCATTCGGCGCCAGGGTCGATCATGTTCTCGGCAGCTACGTAGCCACACTGGGAGCATGAGGTCTCTCCTCGGACCTCGTCGGTGTCCCATGAATTGGCTCCGCACACCTTGCACGGGCCGGTCATGGATTCGGTGCCGCGCTCTCTCGAGGGGCGTCGAGCCGGGCGAATCGGCTTAGAGCGGCTTCGCTTCTGGGAAGTACGCTCAGATTCGGCGGTCTGCCTAGCAGTGTCTCGTTCCATCTTCTCAACTCGCAGTTGTATAGTAGAGTCCTTCTTATTTAAGCATTTGCTTTTCTAGTTCAAAGTTCTTCTTCGCTCTTACATCAGTAAAGGGCAGGTGCTGATATCCTATCTCCGGGTTCGTTGGTGACCTAAGATCCCAGCGAGGGACACACACCCCCCCTCCACCTACGGTGGGGGGGTGTGTGGGATAATCAGTTGAAGGGAGCCCGGAAACTCTGTCCCCACAACTTCTTGCACCGCTCGACCTCCCTCCGGGGCGTGTCTGAAGGCTCGCCGATGAGGACCGCCTTGCACCAGTCCCACCTAGATGCGGGCGGCAAGATGGTCGACTTCCACGGTTTCGAGTTACCGATATGGTACTCCTCGATCCCAGAAGAGCATCTGGCGACCAGGAACGCCGCAGGGCTGTTCGATGTCTCCCATATGGGCTTCTTCCGATTCTCGGGCAAAGGCGTGCGCTCATGGTTGAGTAGCATTGCGACTCAGGAGTATTTGAACTTCACAAGCGGAAGGTGCGGGTACACGCACTTCCTGGATTACGAAGGACGCATCATCGACGACATGATTTTCGCAGTCACAAGCGATGCAGAAATTCACGCCAGTGGTTGCTCATCATGGCAAGATAGCGGGGCTCCCGTCGTACTTGGCGTACCCAACGCTAGCATGGTAGGTGCGATGTGGGAGCACTTCCACAAGTACCTTCCAGCAGATGGCTCGATCACAATTGAGAATCTTTCAGATGAGACCAGCATCCTCGCACTACAGGGCCCTAACAGTCCCGCCATTCTCGCTGATGTTCTCGGTGAAGGGAACGTCATTGCTCGCTTCAAAGGCCAAGCCATCAGATCAAATGATCTCGGTATTAGTGGTTGGATACAAGGCACTGGTTACACCGGTGAGGCCGGAGTAGAGATATTCGTCCCGAACCGCGATGCCCCCGGGCTGTGGTCGGCCCTGCTCGGGGCCGGGGCTCCTTTCGGTCTCGTCCCGGTTGGCTTGGGTGCCAGAGACACCCTGCGCTTGGAGAAGGGGTATCTGCTGTCGGGTCAGGACTTCCTCTGGCCCGGACTGGGAATCGAGCCAGACGCCGCCCTGCCTGATGGCTTCCTCTCTAGAGACTCAGCTGAGACCGCAGTGCCCTACGGACTCGACATCGAGCACGATTTTGTCGGCAGGGAAAGAGTGCTCGCCTCTCTGGAGTCCGGCCCTAGGTGGGATGGTCTGATATGCCTCGAGAGGGGTCCATCTCCGAGGCCCGGCCACGCCGTGCTGTCCAGTGAGGCCGAGGATGCTGAACCATTGGGCTACGTCACCAGCGGCGGCCCTTCTCCCAGCCTCGAGCGCAAGGGAATAGCCATGGCGTACCTCGAAGGAGCGGAGCAAGGCCAGGAGGTCTGGATTCAAGCGAGCCCCCGCAGGAGAGTCAGGGCTCAGGTCTGCAGACCGCCTTTCGTATAGGTCTGAGCGACGCTAGAATCCGAGTCCGCCGGGAAAATCCTCATTGCTGTAAAGCCTTTTCCCGGATCATGATGGGAGGCGCCCGGGGGACCATCGAGGCGATAGCGGTCAAGAATCTGCAGGAGGTCCTTCGCAAGAAAGGCATCTCTGCTGAGGCGCTTTTCTCGAAGTACGACCTCAACGGCGATGGCTCTCTGTCTTCGGAGGAGTTCAAGGCCGCCCTTGAGTCTGTCACCGGCCAAAATGCGCCCGAGGCCATTCTCAGGGCGGTGTTCGGGGCGATTGACACCAATTCCGATGGCAAGGTGGACTTGGAGGAGATGCTCGCTCTCTTGGAAACCGGCTCTTCCGGAGGCCTGACAGACGGGGACAGCGTTTCCATCTCCGGTCACCCAAATGACGCCTACAACGGGACTTACGAGTTGCAGGACGAGGAGATCAATGACAAGCCCTGGTACAAGAACGCCGGGGGCAACCGACTCTACTTCTACAACGCCGCCAGCGGGGGGGCGCCTTCCTGGAGCTTGGACGACCGCGGCCAGGACGGCAGTAACGACTGGTACAGGGGCGGCTGGTCTCGACCTAGGTCCGACGAAAGCCTGCCGACTGGCACGAGGCGCTGGGTAGGCGTAGGCAAGATCACCATCTCCTCTTCGGGGGGGAGCGCTCCGGAGGACGACACCACTACCGAATCAGCAGCAATCGCAATCAATCTCCCCAAGTCTTCCTTCAAGGGCAACGAAGGCATCGATTTCACATTCGTTGCTCCCGAGCTGCCCGATGACGCATGGATAGGAATCGTCCCAGCGGAGATCCCCCACGGGGACGAGGCGGTCAACGACGAGCACGAAACCAGTTTCAAATACCTCGAAGGAAGGACCAGGGGGGGTTTCACCCTGCCCAATCCGGGATCGGGCCAGTGGACGCTGAGGATGCACGACACCGACAACAACGGGCGCGAACTGGCCTATGCGGCCTTCACCGTCGAGGTGGACTCCTCTGACGCGTCCACTTCCCCCTCACTATCCGCAGAGACCGGCAGGATCGCCCCCGGCTCCCCGATCACAGTCTCCTTCTCAGGTGCTTCTGGAGACGCATTGAACTGGATAGGCATCTATCGCAAAGAGGCGCCTTCTGATGCTGAAAACCACCACGGAAACTGGCTCTATGTCAATGGGTCTCAAACCACCATGAATGAAGGCCTGAAGGAGGGGAGTGTCACATTCCCCGGCGGGATGGAGGAGGGGGACTACGAAGCGCGCTTATTCGCAAGCAACGGCTACGGATTGCTCGCAAGCACAGGCATCACGGTCTCCGAAGGCTGGTCGGGGAACTTCGACGAGTTCACCGGCAACTTCGATGGCTTGCTGAGCGACATGCAGAATGGGATGGCCGAGCCCGGCTACGGCGACGTGTCCATCGAAGAGGCTAGAGCTCTAGCAGACGCCCAGGTCGAGAGCCAGTTAGGGAGTCTTCCGTTTTCGGTGCAGAGCGCCGCCCGGCGGATATGGAGGGGCAAGGCCGACGCGATGCAAGCCCGGATAGTGGCTGGGATGCCAAGCCCCGAGGCCCTCGCCGCCGGCGCAGCAGCTGCAGGGGTAGCTGGAGCGGTCGTAGCGGGCGCGAGGAATCAGTCACAGGACCGGGAGCTCCTACCACTTCCTCCCGAGATCGAGCCCGAGCCAGAGGAACAACCCCGAAGCACCCCTTACAGTTCTGAAAGTTGGCACGATGAGCATCATGTCGACATCCCCGATCAGGTCGACATCCCCGAGCACGCGACCTCGTCCGAGTGGCACGAGGAGCGCCATGTCGACATCCCCGACCAGGTCGACATCCCAGAGCACTCAAGCTCATCCGACTGGCACGACAGCCATCGTGTCGGCATCTCCTCAAGGGTGTCCGTCCCCGATAGGGTCTCTGTCTCCCCCCGTAGTAGGGCCTCCGCCCCACCTGCAACTCAGACGGCCCCCGATTCTATCTCTCCACCCGCCGCGTCCGTGGAAGGGGCCAGCGCTTCCGCCGCCGACAGCCTCGCTGATATCGCCTCCGCGTTTATCGAAGCCAGGATGCTTTCGGATCAGAGGAGGCTCGTTGACTCTTACGAGGGGCAGTCCCATGATTTCTCGATGAAGGTCTCTTCTGCTGCCGAGCGCACATTCGGGATAGGGATTGACGACGCCTACAGGGGAGGCAGCACCATTCTCGCCGAAGTCCCAGACGTTGGCAAGGTCGAGATCAGACTGCGCAACGATGTTGATGCGGGTCCATACCGAGTTGGCTCGGAGCACAGTCTGACGGCGTTGATCTCGGGGTGGAACGGAATCCACAAGCGGCTGATCCTCAGCGCTCAGTGACCTGCGGTCTCAAAGGCCTCGCCGATCATCTCCTCGAGGCTGATCTGGGGCCTGAAACCGAACCTCTCCTCGAGGACCCAGGCATCCACTATCCCGAACACCTCGCCGGCGGCGCTCTGGCCGAATTCGTTATCGCACCCGGTGTTGCTGTGGTAGACTGCCGCTAGGTCGGCCATGGATATGCCCTTACCCGAACCTACTGCTATGCTCTCCCGGGTAGGCGGCGGGTCGTCCAAGACCGCCTTTAGGACCCGGACGAGGTCCTGCACATGGATGAAGTCCTTGACATCCGAGCCGTCTCCGGGGATGTTGATCCAGCCAATCTGGCACTCTTCCGCCCAGCGATGGAGCAGGCCGTTGCCTGGCGGGCCGTTCAGAGGGATCCCCTGGACGTTGGAGGCTCGGATGATGCTGACGGGGCGCTCGATCTCAGCTCTCTCCAGCGCGTTCTCCTCCATCCATAACTGGCCTTCCGCAGCCACATCGCGTGGGGCCAGAGTCGACTCGAGCCCATAGTAGGGCTCACCCGGGGTCCACTGGGGGTGGACGCGGAGGGTGCCGAGGATGATGAGATGCAACCCCCCATGACGGTCGACGGCATCGAGAATCGGTCTGGACTCCTCTCTCATGGAGATGTAAGCCCCCCTGTCGTCACGATCGACTGATGTATCGACGGGCCGCGAGTTGATGTGTATCAGGGCGCTGCAGGGTGTGAGCATCGCGTCCAGTGAAGTGTGGTCATGGAGGGCTTCGTCAGGGATTACCACTGCGGAGGTGGGATCCTCTAGAGTCGACCTGCA
>JGI24919J38490_100217_pt1 | contig 29176 bp, 17 predicted proteins | sample LinPFosmplate7_FD_38490 | JGI IMG/M metagenome (IMG submission 38490) | reverse complement strand
TGCAGGTCGACTCTAGAGGATCCCACGGTCTTTATTAACAGATGCAGTCAAGAAGCGACTCATGACAGAACGTGAGATTGGGTGTCTTTTATCCGGCGGATTGGATTCAAGTTTAATTTGCGCCTTGGTGAATAAGTATTATGAAGGACCAAAATTAAATACATTTTCTATTGGACTTCCGGGGAGCATTGATCTTGAATATGCACAAACTGTGGCGGATCATTTGGACACAAAACACCATCAGATCAAAGTATCTGAAGATGAGTTTTTAGATGCTATTGAAACAGTTATTTATAATATCGAATCTTATGATACTACAACAGTTAGGGCTAGTGTGGGCAATTATCTTGTCTCTAAATACATATCAGAAAATTCTGATTGTAAGGTGATCTTTAATGGCGATGGTGCCGATGAAGTCGGTTGCGGTTATGTGTATTTAAAGAATGCACCAACATTAAAAGACCTACAAAAAGAAAGTGAAAAACTGGTAGAAGAGATCCACTATTTTGATGTGCTGCGGTCTGATCGAAGTATTAGTTCAAATGGATTGGAAGCACGGACACCTTTTTTAGATAAAGCTTTTGTGAAATATTACCTCTCTATTCCACCAGAATTAAAATCATTTGATGGCATAAAACGGTTGGAAAAATATTTACTACGACAAGCATTTGATGGCCAAGGAATCTTACCGGACAAAGTATTATGGCGAAGGAAATGTGCATTTTCTGATGGTGTAAGTGCCAAAAAGAAATCCTGGCATCATATTATTCAAGCATATGTTGACAAAAAAATATCGAATGATGAATTTCAACAAAAAAGTAAAAAGATTAGCCACTGTACACCTGTTTTAAAAGAGAGCTATTACTACCGCAAAGTGTTTGATTCTTATTTTGGGAAGAATGAAAAATTAATCCCACACTTTTGGATGCCTAAATGGACGGACGTGATAGATCCATCTGCTCGGGAATTACAAGATTATCGGGAGTAAATGATTATTAAGTGTAATTCAATGAAAAAAATATTGTACATATTTTTATTCTCCTGTAACATTGCGCCCAAGTTTTCCAGTAATGGAGAATAAGGTTAACTAAAATGAATAATCAATACATATTACAAAATACACAAATAGCGAATGAACCATTTGCCCTTGGTATTGACATTAATCTCCTTCAGATTAATAGTCTATTTATTGATTTATTGATTCTAGTGATTATTGGACTCGCCGTCCAAATCGCCTGACAGATTATTTAAAAAATATGGTAGGTGAAGATGACGGCGGAGACAAATTCCTCCCCCACAATTCCTATACCCTGCCTGTATATATATTCTGAACGATTTGGTACACGTGTTTCCATTAGAATTGAAAAATGAGAACATAAATGAGATCAGATACAATAAAAAAGGGATTTGAACATGCACCGCACCGCAGCCTCTTACGTGCAACAGGTGTCATACAGGAAGAGTCCGACTTTGAGCGCCCCTTCATTGGGATCGCCAATTCTTATACAGATCTAATTCCTGGCCATGTCCATCTACAAGAATTTGGTAAAGTTGCCAAACAAGCTATTCGCGAAGCTGGTGGCGTACCATTTGAATTCAACACCATCGGTGTAGATGATGGAATCGCTATGGGGCATATTGGCATGCGATATTCTTTACCTAGTCGAGAATTGATTGCAGATTCAGTGGAAACAGTGGCAGAGGCCCATCGTTTAGATGGCCTCTTGTGCATTACCAATTGTGATAAAATTGTTCCAGGCATGCTTATGGGGGCTGTTCGAATAAATATTCCAACTGTTTTTGTTTCCGGTGGTCCTATGAAAGCGGGAGAAGTAGATGGAAAAAAGGTTGATTTGATTTCAGTATTTGAAGGCGTGGGTAAGGTTGAAGCTGGTATAATTTCTGAACAAGAATTAACAGAAATTGAAAAGGAAGGATGCCCCACTTGTGGCTCCTGTTCGGGAATGTTCACTGCAAATTCAATGAATTGCCTTATGGAAGCATTGGGCATTGCGTTACCCGGGAATGGTTCTATTCTGGCGGTTGATGAAGGTCGCCTTGAGCTTGTAAAACAAGCTGGAGAAAAAATATTAAATATGGTAAACCATGATGTAAAACCCCGAGACATCATTACCAAAGAATCTATCCGAAACGCATTCGCTCTAGATATGGCTATGGGTGGGAGTACAAATACTGTCCTACATACTTTAGCAATTGCACACGAAGCTAATATTGATTTTGATCTAGCAGAATTAAATGAGATTTCAAAGAATACACCTTATCTTTGTAAGGTGAGTCCTGCTACCCCGGATGTCCATATGGAAGATGTGGATCGTGCTGGTGGCATTTCTGCAATATTAAATGAGTTGTCAAAAAAAGATGATGTTTTAATATTGGATCTTCCAACTATAACAGGACAAAGTCTTGGTGAAAATATTGCAGCGGCTCACTCTAAAGATGAGTCGATCATTCGAAGCATAGACTCTCCCTATTCTCAGGAAGGTGGATTAGCTGCATTGTTTGGAAATCTAGCTCCTAATGGATCCATTGTAAAAACTGCAGCAGTAGATTCTAAAATGCTCGTTCATTCAGGACCGGCCCGTATTTATGAATCTCAAGAAACAGCGCTCTCGGGTATTATGAATCATGAAGTGCAACCAGGAGATGTGGTTGTTATTCGTTATGAAGGCCCTAAGGGTGGACCAGGCATGCCCGAAATGTTATCGCCAACCAGTGCCATTATGGGAATGGGATTAGGGGATAAGGTTGCACTCATTACTGATGGGCGTTTTTCTGGAGGAACGCGTGGTGCTTGCATCGGTCATATATCACCGGAAGCCGCAGAAAGAGGGCCTATTGCAGCATTAGAAAACGGGGATACTATTCATGTGAACATTCCGGACAAAAGTTTGAACGCTGAACTAACTGATGAAGAAATCCAATCCAGACTGGATGCTCTTTCGGAATTTAAACCAAAAATAACAAATGGATATTTAGGCCGATATGCTAGGATGGTTACATCTGCAAATACCGGTGCTGTATTAGAATAAATGAGAAATACTATGAAGAAAAGAATATTAACAGGTGCAGAAATCATTTGGGAATGTATTATTCGGGAAAATATTGATGTTGTTTTCGGATATCCTGGTGGGACGATCTTACCAGCTTATGATGCACTTAATAAGTATCGTGATAAAATCCATCATGTGTTAGTTCGGCATGAACAGGGTGCTACTCACATGGCGGATGGCTATGCACGAGCCAGTGGCAAAGTGGGTGTAGCTATGGCAACATCTGGCCCAGGTGCAACTAATATGGTTACGGGTCTTGCAACTGCAAAACTGGATTCTATCCCGATAGTTTGTATCACTGGGCAGGTACCCAGAGCAGCCATTGGTACTGATGCCTTTCAGGAAGTTGATATTTCTGGTACTGTTTTACCGGTAACAAAATATAGCTACCTTGTTATGGATATCTGCGATCTAGCTTCCACGATAAAAGAAGCCTTTGCTGTGGCGCGTTCTGGCCGGCCAGGACCTGTATTGATTGATATACCTAAAGATGTCCAAAATGAAACAATTGAATTTGTTTACCCAGACGAACCCGTTAGGCTCCCCGGGAATAATAGTCCTTTAGAAGCATCAGAAAAACATATACAGGATGCTGCAGATTTAATTAACAATGCAAAAAAACCAGTGATACTTGCAGGACATGGCATTCTTCTGTCCGGCGCTTCTCAGGAAATAATTCAATTAGCCGAAACAGCTTCCATACCAATTGGATGGACATTATTGGGCGCGGGGAGTGTCCCTGCAAGCCACCCTCTGAATATGGGAATGATGGGTATGCACGGAGAATTTGCAGTAAATAATGCTATTCAAGATGCGGACCTTTTGATAGCATGTGGAATGCGTTTTGATGACCGAGTGACAGGGAATATTAAAACCTATTCTCCTGATTCGAAGAAGATTCACATAGATATTGATCCATCTGAGATCAATAAAAATGTTCCTGTTGATGTAGGAATTTCCTGTGACTTGCGTACGGCAATGACACAACTATTACCCTACATTAGTAGAAAGCAAAATAACGAATGGTTCAAAACAATTTCTGGATGGCAAAGTGAATCTTTGGGAAGAGATATTATCAACGTCCAAACGGATACGCTTTATGGTGCTCAAGTTATTCGTGATATCTGGAAGGAGACAAATGGAGATGCACTCATTGTCACCGATGTGGGCCAACACCAGATGTTAGAGGCACAATATTATGACCACGAGGAGCCCAATACACTTTTGACTTCTGGCGGTTTGGGGACAATGGGGTACAGTTTACCAGCAGCTATCGGTGCCAGTTTTTCAAGACAAAATAAAGATATTTTTGTGATTGTCGGTGATGGCAGTATTCAGATGACTATTACAGAGTTAGCCACAGCCGTTCAGGAAAATGCAAATATAAAGATTGCCATCATAAACAACGGTTATCTGGGCATGGTCCGCCAGTGGCAGCAACTTTTTTATGATGCTCGTTATACGGAAACGCCCATCAGTAGTCCTGATTATTTAAAGATTGCTGAAGCTTATGGCCTTCCAGGGTACCGAGTACATAAGAGAAAAGAGATCTCAGGAGTTATCCAGGAGGTTAAGAAAATCAAGGGACCTGTCTTGGTAGAATTCGTGGTAGAGCAACATGATATGGTTTATCCAATGGTACCCGCAGGTGCTGATTTGAATGCCATGATATCCCGGCCAAAGAATAAACAATTTCAAGAAGTATAACAAATAAGAGGACCCATCGCTATGAAGCAAACATTAATCGTTTTTGTTCAGGATGAACCTGGCGTATTGAATAGAATATCAAGTCATATCCGGAGACGAAATTTTAATATTGAAAGCCTGATTGCCGGGCAAACGGAAAGAAAAGATATCACCCGCATGACAGTCGTTTTGAATGAACCAAACAGGACCAAGCAACGGACTGTAGTCAACAGTCTTAAAGAACTTATTGATGTTTATGACGTAATTGATGCCACAGAAATAGACAGCCATATACGTGAATATGCCCTGATAAAGGTTGCGCTTAAAAAAAATGACCTTGATGCAGTCAATAAAATTGTTGAATCGGTCCATGGAAAAATAATTGATGGTACTGGTGATGCGACAATCTTTGAATTAACCGGCTATGAAAAAGAAGTAGAATCTGTTATCAAAGCGTTGGAAAAATATGACATCCTTGAGATTGTTCGTTCGGGCAAGGTGGCAATGGTTGCAGGGAATTCTTCGAAACATCAGCCAGAGTTGACTAAATCAGAGCCGAACTGGACTACTTCTCGAATTCTGGAATCCTATTAACAAGAGTTAGTATTAATCAAATGGAGAAAAAATGAAAGAATTGAACATTAATGGATATACCGAAACAATTATTGAACGATCGGATTATCCCCAGGAGAAATGCAAATCCATTTTAGAAAATGAAGTAACAGCCATTTTAGGCTATGGTCCTCAAGGTTATGGTCAAGGAATGAATATGCGGGATCAAGGATTTAATGTAATCCTTGGATTGCGACGCGGGTCCAGTTGGGAAAAAGCAGTGAAAGATGGTTGGGTAGAAGGCGAAAATCTGTTTGAAATTGCTGAAGCGGTTCAACGCGGAACTATCATTCAGTTGCTATTATCAGATGCTGGACAAATACAGGCTTGGCCCACGGTCAAAGAGAATTTGAGTGAAGGCAATGCCCTTTATTTTTCACATGGATTCGGTATTGTTTTCCATGAAGATACGGGTATTATTCCGCCAGATAATGTAGATGTTATTCTCGTTGCACCAAAAGGTAGTGGGCTAACCGTGCGTACTCATTTCAAGGCAGGCCGAGGGATTAATTCTTCATTTGCAATTCACCAAGATTTTACAGGAAGAGCAAAAGAACGATGTGTCGCTACTGCATTTGCTATTGGTTCCGGGCATTTATTTGAAACCACTTTTGCAAAGGAAGTCCATAGTGATTTGACTGGTGAACGATGTGTATTAATGGGACTTCTTCAAGGTGCATTTTTAGCACAATATGAAGTCTTACGCGAGCATGGACATTCTCCATCTGAAGCCTATAATGAGACCATTGAAGAAGCATTACAAAGTCTTTATCCACTTGTTGCAGAAAATGGTATGGACTGGATGTATGCCAATTGTTCTACAACCGCACAACGGGGGGCTTTGGACTGGGCTCCCAAATTCCGTGATACCTTAAAGCCGGTTATTGAAGAATGTTATCAAAAAGTGTTGAGTGGGGAAGAAGCACGGCGTTCCATTGAATCAAATTCAAAATCTGATTATCGTGTAGGATTAGAAGAAGAATTAGCAGAAGTTAACAATCAGGAAATGTGGATTGCCGGGAAACAGCTCCGTCAGCTCCGTCCTGAAAATCTATAGAATTTTAGAATTCTTGAAATGAGAACCTTCAAAATAGCCACACTTCCAGGAGACGGGATCGGCCCGGAAGTGATGGATGTTGCCTTGGCTGTATTGGATTTGGTTGGTAGTGAATATGGCTTGAATTTTGAAATTAAATCAGAATTAGCCGGAGGCGCATCTCTTGATCAGTTTAACGAGCCCATTACCGAATCTGCACTCCAGTCCTGTCTAGAATCTGATGCAGTACTTTTAGGTGCTGTGGGTGGCCCCAAATGGGACAACCTTCCTCAAGAGAAAAAACCTGAAAAGGGATTATTGAAACTCCGTGAAGTGCTTGGTCTTTTTTCTAATCTTCGTCCAGCAAAAATTTTCGCACCTCTTGCAGATGCATCATCTTTGAAAAAAGATGTTATTGTTGGATCTGATGTCATGGTTGTTAGGGAATTGACCGGTGGAATTTATTTCGGTGAGCCCCGCGGACATGATAAACATGAAGGATTTAATACATTACGATATAAAAAATATGAAGTTGAACGCATTGCAAAAGTTGCATTTGAATTAGCTCGAAAACGAAATGGGCATGTTACATCAGTTGATAAAGCTAATGTTCTAGATAGTTCACAATTCTGGCGGGATGTTGTCCATGAAGTTCATAAAGATTATCAGGATGTCCCATTATCAGACATGTATGTGGATAATGCAGCTATGCAACTGGTTCGTGATCCCAAACAATTTGATGTGATTGTAACCCAAAATTTATTTGGAGATATTTTAAGTGATATAACCGCCATGATTACGGGCAGTCTTGGGATGTTGCCATCGGCCAGTATCGGAGAAAAGCACGCCATGTATGAACCTGTTCATGGCACTGCCCCGGAAATTGCTGGACAAAATAAAGCAAATCCAATTGCGATGATAGGTTCTGTAGCTATGATGATGGAAATCACATTAAACCAACCGGAAGCAGCGCATCGACTAAATAACGCCATTGAATCTGTTTTAGAAAATGGAATTAGAACGATCGATATTGCTTCAACAGATTCAACAATTGTTACAACTGACGGAATGAGAGATGAAATAATTCATGCGTTTCAACAAATGGATAAGTCTATTTTACATTCTCGTGACCTTGTAAGGGAATAAGCATGAGTGAAAAAATAATCATTTTTGATACCACGTTACGTGATGGTGAACAAGCACCAGGTGCATCTTTGAATGTGTTTGAAAAAGTAGAAATTGCAAAACAGCTTGAACGATTAAATGTGGATGTGATTGAAGCAGGGTTCCCCGTTTCATCTCAAGGTCAATTTGAAGCGGTTCAGCGAATTGCAGATTCTGTGAATGCAATTATCACTGGATTGGCCCGAACGATTGATGGAGATATTGATGCCTGTCACCAATCATTAAAAGGGGCTGAACGTTCTAGAATTCACACCTTTATTGGGACATCTGATATTCATATTAATGGAAAATTTGAATCAGCCCGCTACGGAAAATCCCTGCCGGAAAAACAAACTACTATTTTGAAAATGGCCACCGATGCAGTTCAGTATGCAAAAACATTTACAGATGATGTGGAATTTTCCGCAGAAGATGCCGGGCGCACAGATATTGGCTATTTATGCGAAATTATTGAAGCGGTTATTGATGCTGGTGCAACCACTGTCAATATTCCTGACACGACTGGATATACAATGCCTTCAGAATTCGGCGCAAAGATCGCAGAATTAAAATCTCGCGTAAGCAATATAGACCAAGCGGTGATTAGTGTTCACTGTCATAATGATCTTGGGTTAGCTGTGGCGAATTCACTTTTTGCTGTGGCTAATGGTGCCCGGCAGGTTGAGTGTACCATCAATGGGATTGGTGAACGTGCTGGTAATGCCAGTATGGAAGAATTTGTTATGTCGTTGAATGTTCGTTCAAATTTTTGGGATTTTCATACAGATATCAATACAAAAGAAATTTACAATGCCAGCAGGATGGTTTCTGGTTTTACGGGGATGCTTGTACAACCGAACAAGGCTATTGTTGGCGAAAATGCATTTGCCCATGAGTCCGGTATCCATCAGGATGGAATGCTGAAAAACAGAGATACTTATGAAATTATGACGCCGGAATCTGTTGGAATAGTGAATAATAAAATCGTTTTGGGACGTCATTCCGGCCGCCATGGATTATCATCTAGATTGAAAGCATTAGGTTATGAAATTAGCGATGAAAAAATGGGAAATATCTACGAACGCTTTGTCCTCTTGGCTGATAAGAAAAAAGAAATATTTGATGAAGATTTAAGAGTTTTAATGGGAGATGAAGCCAAAAGTGAAATTGGATTTTATAATTTGGATTATCTTCATGTTAATTTAGGAACCACTACCATTGCAACAGCAACGGTTCGAATTAAGACAGAAGAAAAAATGCATGAGGAATCAGCAACAGGTGATGGACCGGTTGATGCTTGTTTCCGTGCTATTAATCGTGCCATAAATTTTCAAGAAATGGCAAAGTTGGAGCATTATCAAGTTCGATCTGTTACAGCTGGGAAGGGCGCTCAAGGTGAAGTAACTGTACGAATAAAAATTCAAGATAGCGCTTATTCTGGAAAAGGTGTTTCAACTGATACAATTCGTGCCAGTGCAAAAGCATACTTACAAGCGCTCAATCATTATGAATCCTTGAAAAATATGGAAAACGTCTTTGAAGAAATCACTGAAACTGTTTAAAGCATGAGCGGAAAAACATTATTTGACAAACTATGGGAGAGTCACCTTGTCCGTGAAAATGAAGATGGGACCAGCCTCTTGTATATTGATCGGCAACTTATTCATGAAGTGACATCACCCCAAGCATTTGATGGAATGCGTTTGACAAATCGTTCCTTGTGGCGGACCGGAGCAAATGTGGCGGTTCCTGATCATAATATTCCAACTAAAGATCGAGATAAAGGGATTGAAGATCCCATATCAAAATTACAAGTGGATACACTGGACAAGAATTGTGATTCCTTTCAAATCAAAGAATTTAAAATGTCGGATCCGAACCAGGGCATTGTTCATGTGATTGGCCCTGAGCAGGGATTAACACTTCCCGGTATGACTATCGTTTGTGGAGATTCTCACACATCAACTCACGGTGCTTTGGGTGCTTTGGCATTTGGAATTGGTACATCAGAAGTTGAGCATGTATTGGCAACCCAATGTTTGGTTCAGCAAAAATCAAAAAACATGCTCATCAAAGTAAATGGGAAATTGAAACAAGGCATCACTGCAAAAGATCTAATTTTATTTATTATTGGCAAAATTGGTACAGCTGGGGGCACAGGCTATGCAATCGAATTTGGTGGCAGTGCTATAAAAGCATTATCCATGGAAGGGCGAATGACAGTTTGCAATATGACCATTGAAGCTGGCGCGCGCGCGGGTTTAATCGCTGTGGATCAAACAACTTTGGACTATGTACATGGGAAACCATTTTCTCCTAAAGGTGAATTATGGGAACAAGCTCGTGAATATTGGAAAACCCTACAAAGTGATAAAGATGCCGCATTTGATAAAACAATTGAAATAAATGCAAACAATATAAATCCTATGGTTACTTGGGGAACATCACCTGAATTAGTTGTGGATATTGAAGGTGAAATTCCTTTTTCAACTGATGGAAAATTTCAACCAGCATTGGATTACATGGGATTAGAAATGGGAGTGCCCATAAAAGATATTTTGTTGGATAAAATATTTATTGGGTCTTGTACAAATTCCAGAATTGAAGATTTAAGGGAAGCAGCAAAAGTAGTTGAAGGCAAAAAAATTTCTGATTCTATCAAATTGGCGATGGTTGTTCCTGGGTCTGGCCCTGTAAAAGAACAAGCTGAAAAGGAAGGGTTGGATAAAATATTCCTGAATGCAGGTTTTGAATGGCGTGAGCCCGGCTGTTCTATGTGTTTGGCTATGAATGCGGATCGTTTAGAATCAGGTGAACGCTGCGCATCAACATCGAACCGGAATTTTGAAGGTCGCCAAGGGCAAGGCGGGCGGACACATTTGGTGAGCCCTGCCATGGCCGCTGCTGCTGCAATTAAAGGTCATTTTGTTAATGTGACAACAAATTGGAATAATTAAGATGGAAAAATTTCAATCATTTACCGGTATTGTAGCACCATTAAACCGTGCCAATATTGATACTGATGCGATTATCCCAAAACAGTTTTTAAAATCTATTCACCGGACTGGTTTTGGTCCAAACTTATTTGATGAATGGCGGTATTTGGATCATGGTGAGCCAGGCCAAGATTGCAGCAACCGCCCCCTAAATCAAGATTTTGTTTTAAACCAAAATCGATATAAAAATGCATCTATTTTATTAACTTGTGAAAATTTTGGATGCGGTTCCAGCCGTGAACACGCTCCCTGGGCTTTGTCAGATTATGGTTTCAAGACGATTATAGCAGAAAGTTTTGCAGATATTTTTTATAATAATTGTTTCAAAAATGGAATTCTACCAATCACGTTAGACGAAGAAAATATTCTTTCTCTTTTTAAAAAAACGGAGTCTAAACCTGGATTTGCTTTAATGGTGAATTTAGATGAGCAGTCATTAATTGATCCATCCGGCAATACATTAGTTTTTGAACTGGAAAAATTCAGGAAAGATGCCTTATTGAAAGGGTTGGACGAAATTGGCCTGACCTTATCCCATGAAAGAGTGATAAGAGCATTTGAGACAAATTACCAGAAAAAACATCCTTGGATATTTACAACATGATAAATGAACAATTAAAAACAATTGAATTATTTGATACAACTCTTCGAGATGGAACTCAAGGTGAAGGCGTCAATTTATCCGTTGATGATAAGCTTCGTATTGCGGATAAATTAGATGATTTTGGGATTAATATATTGGAAGGAGGTTGGCCCGGTAGCAATCCGCGTGACCAGGAGTTTTTCCGGCGATGCCATGAATTAAATCTGCAACAGGCACAAGTTTGTTCTTTTGGGTCTACAGCGCGTTGGCCAGATAAAATCGAATCAGATCCTAATTTGAATGCTCTTTTAAAAGCTGAAACACCTATTATAACAATTTTTGGTAAAGCTTGGCAACTTCATTCAGAAAAAGGGCTGGGTTTAGAAGAAGATGAAAATGCAGAACTGATAGAAAGATCGGTCGCTTTTTTGGTTAAGGAAGGGAAGCGTATCATCTTTGACGCGGAACATTTTTATGATGGCTATAAAACATCTCCATCTTTTGCATTAAAGATGTTAGATGCAGCACAAAAAGGCGGTGCAGACACGTTAGTATTATGTGATACAAATGGTGGTTCTCTGCCGGAGTTTATTCAGGAAGCTACGAAAGCCGTAGTTAAAAAGTTTGAATCACAAATTGGTGTGCACGTTCATAATGATGGTGGTCTCGCAACAGCCAATACTTTGGCAGCGGTTGTAGCAGGTGCAACTCATGTTCAAGGGACAATAAATGGTGTGGGTGAACGTTGCGGCAATGCAAATTTAGGGACAATTATCCCCAATTTAATTTTAAAAATGAATCGCCAAATGCAATCAGAAATCGATTTAGAAAAGCTGACTCCTTTAACGCATTTCGTTTATGAATTAATGAATCTACACCCCGATGATCAGGCACCTTATGTAGGGAAATCGGCATTTGCTCATAAAGGCGGAATCCACGTAAGTGCTGTAATGAAAGATAGCAGAATGTATGAGCATATTGATCCCAAAAAAGTAGGGAGTCATCAACGTGTTCTTGTATCAGATCTTTCAGGTCAAAGTAATATTAGATTTAAAGCTGATGAGTTAAATGTTGAACTGAATGGTGATAAACAATTAACCAGGGACCTGGTGCAACAGATTAAATCATTGGAACATGAGGGTTACCAATTTGAAGGCGCTGAAGCATCTTTTGAACTCATATTGCAAAAACGGAAAGGGACGTTTGTTCCCTTTTTTGAAGTATTGGAATCCCGGGTCAATGTGAATTATGATAAGCATGGGCATAGCAATGCAGATGCCACGCTGAAAGTAAAAGTTGATGGTGAAATTGAACATACTGCGGCTGATGGTAATGGCCCAGTCAATGCACTGAATAATGCAATCAAGAAAGCATTGGTTCGATTTTTCCCTGAGCTAGAACAAATAAAACTCACGGATTATAAAGTTCGTGTTTTGAACGAGCAAGATGGCACCAGCGCAAAAGTTCGTGTATTAATAGAAAGTTCGGATGGGAATGAAAGTTGGTCAACCATTGGTGTGTCTGAAAATATCATTGAAGCCAGTTGGGAAGCATTGAGAGATAGTTTTAATTATCGCTTATTTAAAATACAAAATTCAATAAAAAAGCCATCATTGATTAAAACTTAAGTTTCCTCTATTCAATAAAGTGCTATTTCTTATATAAGTCTTAATTTTCGCACCGAATATTTTTTAAGTGTTTAGGTTTTCATGTGTTCAAGTATCACGAACACTTCCGCACTTTAATACTTTCACAATTTTAGAATGAGTACACAAGCCAAGCGTGTCGCATTCCATACATTAGGATGCAAATTAAATTTCTCAGAGACAGCTACAATCTCTCGTGATTTTCTGAGTCATGGATTCGAAAAAGTAAACTATCGAGATAAAGCGGATATTTATGTTTTGAATACATGTTCTGTAACAGAAAATGCTGACAAACAAGCACGGAAATTTATTCGCCAAGCAAAGCAGCGTAATCCAAACTCATCCGTAGCTGTGATCGGCTGTTATGCCCAATTAAAACCTAATGATATTGCTGCCATTGACGGAGTAGATATAGTATTGGGTGCTGAAGAGAAATTTAATTTATTGAATCATTTGGATTCCATTAATCTGAATGGTAGCACAAAAGTGATTCAATCCGAGATTGATCAGGTACACAAATTCACTCCTTCATATTCTTCTGCTGAACGAACACGATCATTTTTAAAAATTCAGGATGGCTGCGATTACACCTGTTCTTTTTGTACAATTCCACTAGCTCGTGGTCAGAGTAGAAGCGATACAATTTCCAACACGTTGAGAGTAGCAAAAGAAGTAGCTGAAACGGATACTAGAGAAATCGTTCTCACCGGCGTAAATATTGGCGATTATGGAAAAGGGTCTAACGAAACATTATTTGATCTTATTAAGCAATTAGATTTACTTGATGGAATTGATAGAATTCGAATTTCATCTATTGAACCTAATCTACTTACCAATGAAATAATTGAATTTTGCGCTTCATCCAAAAAATTCATGCCACATTTTCATGTGCCCCTTCAATCCGGTTCAGATAAAATTTTAGGCGAAATGCGCCGTAGATATAAACGAGACTTATATGTAAATCGAGTTACCCGAATAAAACAAACTATTGCAGATGCCTGTATTGGCGTAGATGTGATTGTGGGATTTCCCGGCGAAACAGAAAAAGATTTTCTCGACACATATAATTTTCTGAATGAATTGGATATTTCATATCTTCATGTATTTACATATTCGGAACGGCCCAATACTGATGCTATTGAAATGAGTAATATTGTTTCAAAAGAAATTCGAAGAGAACGAAGCAAGATGCTTCATATTTTATCCGATAAAAAACGACGTTTTTTCCATGATCAATTCATCAGCAAATTTCGCCCGGTTCTTTTTGAAAATATGAAAAATGGAAAACTATTAGGACACACAGATAATTATATCCAAATCCAAATGGAGGGTGGTTCCGAACTAATTAATTCAATCCATTCTGTAAAACTGGTCGATAATCACGGTACAGTTGTTGATGGAATATTATCCTAAATATTCTTTGTATATTTTCGTTTAACTAAACCATGATCCGCCTTGAAAACCTATCCAAATCCTTTCCAGATGGTGACCTATTTAATAATGTAAATATTTCCATTAAACGTGGGATGCGTATTGGGCTTGTGGGCCCTAACGGATCTGGAAAAACCACATTGCTCCGAATAATGCTGGGTAAAGAGTCACCTGATTCTGGAAATGTACAAGTTGATAAATCAACCACCATCGGCTACCTTGCACAGGATATTGTTGCGGGAACAGGGCGATCTATTTTAGAAGAAGTTTTGGTAGCCTATCCGGAAGTACGTGAATTAGAAGGACAAATTCTTGCATTATCAGAAGCCATTTCTAAAGATCATGGAAATATGAATTTGGTTAACAAATTGGGTGATGCTCAACATCGTTTTGAAGCTTTAGGCGGCTGGAATCTTGAAGACAGGGCAAAAAAAATATTAAGCGGACTTGGATTTATCGATGAAAAATTTACTGAGCCTATGGATGTTTTCAGCGGTGGCTGGCGTATGCGAGTGGCTTTGGCTTCTATTCTTTTACAGGAACCGGATATTCTTTTTCTCGATGAGCCCACAAACCATTTAGATCTGGAAGCAACGATATGGTTAGAATCTTTTTTATCTAAGTGGATGGGTGGGATGGTAATGATAAGTCATGATCGTGCATTTTTAGATCGATCCATTAATAATATCCTAGAAATTGATCTTAAAAAAATTACGTTGTTTCACGGAAATTATACAAAATATACAGAAGAAAAATCATTACGCATGGAGCAACACAAAAATGCATATCGGAATCAACAGAAGCAAATCAAAGATACAGAACGATTCATTGAAAGGTTTCGGTCAAAAAATACAAAAGCGACACAGGTTCAAAGTCGGGTAAAAATGTTGGATAAATTAGAAAAGATTGAAGCGCCCACTGAACAAAACCATGCCATGAATTTGAGATTACCTCAGCCGAATCGATCACCGTTGAATGTGGCATCCTGCCGGAATGTGACCAAACACTATGAAAATATAGAAGTGTTTAATAATATGGATATGGTGGTAGAACGGGGACAAAAGATTGGTTTGGTCGGGTATAATGGTGCTGGTAAGTCAACGTTGTTGAAAATGTTGGCCGGTGTAGAACAGGTTACATCTGGAGCCGTACGAATCGGTTCAAATGTAGATAGTGCTTACTATGCTCAACACCAATTGGAAATATTAAATCCAAATGAGACAGTTTTTGAGTCTATTCAAAAAGTAAGCCAAGGGTGGAGTGAGACACAAATGAGAACATACCTAGGCAGTTTCATGTTTTCCGGTGATGAGATAGAAAAGTATGTGAAAGTGCTCTCCGGCGGTGAAAAGGCGCGGGTGGCCTTGGCCAGAATGCTGGTAGAACCATCCCATATACTTTTATTGGATGAACCCACAAACCACCTGGATATGGTTACTCGGAATGTGGTGGAACGAGCGCTTATCCAATTCTCTGGATCTATTGTTTGTATTTCTCATGACAGACATTTTTTAAATAATGTGACCAATATAACATGTGAAGTAGCCGGGGGCGGTATCAGATTATTTGAAGGGAATTACGAATATTATGAGTGGAAAAAAAAGGAAGAAATACAAAAAAGTACTAGAACATCAAAAGTTAAAATTGAGTCAACAAAAAAGTCAGATTACAAAGAACAAAAAAAAGTTCGGAATAGATTAGCCTGGATTGACAAACGATTTAAAACAATTGAAAATGAAATTGAAAAGGAACGAGCATTAACAAATAATCCAGACTATAACGATAACTATGAAATACTTGAGGATGCTCTTAACAATATGAATACATTGGAAAAAGAATATCTAGAATTAATGGAAGAACAAGAAAGGTTATTAAAATAATACAATTCATGTTTTCTTTCGATCAGTATTTATTGATTGTAAAATAAATATTATTTTATATACCAACCAGACATTACAAGCTTTAAAATATATTTTTAAATAGTGATTTATAAAATGCGCATTGTGGATTGTAATTAAAAATTATAACTCTAAAATAATTTACAGAGCAGTATATGCTTTAGCGTTCATAGCAAGAGAACGGAATATATTTTCTAATTACTATTTTAGAATATATGAATAACCAATAATACAATAATCACCATTACCGACGATAAATACATTACATGGGCTATTTAAACTGACAGTCTATTGAAAAGATATTATTGAATTATAATTCTTTAAGAGTTTTAAAATCCTCCATTTAATAATTAATTACATATTAGTATTAAGTATGTAATAAAAAATTATAACGTTTAAATAATAAATCCAGTTTCAATTAATATTATATAAAATCGTAATTATTATAAATTATATATTCAAATATATACAATATTGTAACTAGAATAAATGCTTGTAATTCTTGTCTTTACAAGGATAAATTTAATTTATTACTTTACCCGAGGTAATTAAGATGTGGAGTCAAATCATAAAATGGTAGCTATACCATCGCGTGCAGTATCAGTTTAGGTACTGGCTCTACTTCAATTAAATACTGAGAAAATCAATAAGATGAGCCAGATACAAAAACAGGTTTTAAAAATTGATGACTTAAGTGTCATTAAAATTTTAGATAAACCATTTACAAAGCAAATAATTAATTGCTTTGAAGATGCTCCAAAGACAGCTTCTGAAATAGCCCACGCTGTAGCTTTCCCAAAAGATAAAATATACTATCACCTTAAAAAATTATTAGCTGTTAATATAATATTTATATCCGAAACAGAAATTGTAAAAGGAATAGAACAGAAAAGGTTTTTGCCAGTTGCAAAACACTTTGAAATAAAATACACAGAAAATAAATCACCATTAAAAAGAATCAATGAAGAATCAGCAAAAGAGATAACAGATCCTAATAATCACATAACGGATTTAGAAAATAACAAATCGGTAAAATTAAATTATATAAAAAGAAATATCATTGATAGGAGAAGGAGTAATGATCGTAGAAATGATGATAATCCCTTAACAGTAAATGATCATGGTAGTAAAAATAAAAGAAGTGTTATAACAAGACGGGGTCAAATAGAAAGGCGTATTTCCACAAATGTGTTTGATAGTTTAATATATGAAAAGGAAGAAATAAAAAAGCCTTTTAAAAGTAAAATAAAATCTCAAAGGATAAATAATTATTTATTAAATCTTAATGGTATTACCCAAGCCATGACTTTTGTGTATACGGGAAACACTGTGACATTCATGCAGGCAACCCTAAATAATAAAGGTTTTAATATCGATCGGATCAGGAATTACCAATTCCCTATCAAAATTGATAACCATGAAATCAAAACGTTACCTGAATTAATTATTAATGTATACCAACAATATATTGAAAAATCGAAAAGAAAAAATATTTATCTAGCAATACATTCTGATTCTTATCAATATGAAATGACCTATTTAAAAACGGAAGAAAAACAAAAGGATGATTTTGAAAATTTACTCTTAAATAATTTGTCAAAGTTATATTCCATAGAACCAGAAAACAGCATGATGGAATTTGAAATCAATAATACAAATGTTAAAAACGCTATTGTTTGTTATTCATCTAAAAAGAGTGATATTGATCAAGACTATCAAACTCTTGTTGATTCCGGGTTGCAGCCACGGTATAACACATCAATACCAAAATTGCTTCAAAACATATATAACTACTATAATTTAGAGAAAAACGACGGATATGCACTCCTTATATATATAGATCGATTTAAAACACATATAGTTTTAATACAAGAAAATCAACTTATTGAGTCACGTTATATTCACATTGGTCTTAATTATTTTATAAGCCGTCTATCAAAATTAGCATCAGGAAATGTACCAACCGAAGAAGCGCGCAGTCATGCTTTGCACTTTTTAGAGAATTATGGTATCTCAAAAACAAAAAATAAGTTTCAATTTCAGGATGGATTCCCATATGATGACGCGAGATTAATTCTAAATGAATTATCAAGCATTATGATGAATCAAATGAAAGATTCCATTAATAATTTTTCAAAAATACCACGAGCCATAGGCAATAATGAATTCGTTTTCGGTGGTGTATATATTGGCGGTCCTGGAAGTCATATAAAAAATATGGATAGACTAATAAGTGATACTATTGGCAATTCAGTAGAAAAATTGAATTCTATTACAACAACTTCGTTTAAGAAAATAAATGATTCTAAAAAGCACATTTTGACAAGGGTTAAGGAAAACTACATTTTATATAACAAAAAAAGGTCAGAGAATAATTTAAAAGATGTACAGGATAAGATTCAGGAGCAGAAGAAAGCCATTGAAATGTCTAAAAGCCCAGAAAGTGCCAAGTATCGTTTAGCGCGTTTAGAAATCGATAAAAATTCCAAACTCAAATCCATTGATGAAGCCAATCAAAAATTAATATTAACGGCTAAGGAATTCAAAGAATTGAAAGTTGAATATATGGACGGTCAAGACACCTTGAATGCCGACCTTGATGTGGTTACAACCCAAGTGGACAATAAGAGTAAAACTTTATTAGATAACTACAAGGAGCACGATTATTTAATTAAAAAAATATCCGAGATTGAATATGAAACAGATCATTTTCAGAAGAAAAGAGAAGATGCTGGAAAAAAATCTAAAGGTGAATATGAATTACAAATTAAGAAGGCTGCCAAGTCACGCGTATCTTTGACAGAACGCAAAGAATTTTACGAACAAGAAATTGATGAACTACAAACAAAAATATTAAAAGTTGAGAACATCCGCCAAGACATGGCAACGAAACTGGGAACGGGGCACGATGAGATTGCAATTCTGGAGTATTTAAAAGACAACGTGCATAATACGGCTAAGGTATTTAAAAAATCATTCTTAGAACGTTTAAAGTTTTTAGTTGAACTAGGTGAAGAAGATGTGAATATACTTCAACAAGCAGAATATCTATTGTCTCAGAACACTGAGCGATTGAAAGGGATAAGAAAAAGTTTTGAAAAAATAGTTTCTGGAGAAACTGAATATCATTCATCGCAATATTTGGATGCTGATAATGGATTTGATACTCGTAAAAAGCTATTAACTGTACTGGATGTAGTTTTGGAGACGCCAAATAATTTAGAGGAGATCAAGAAACTTACTTCAGATATAGTTAAGGTCAATATTGACCAGCAGGATCTGATTAAAAAGGGGGACAAGTTACAGGATCAGGTCAATGTAAGTTTCCAAAAAAGAAAAAAGAAAGAGAGAAAACTCTCCTTTCTAAAGAAAGAAATAGATATTTATTTAAGTGATTTGAAAGAAAAGGAAATCAAACTGCAGGAAATATTAGATGTTGTTGATTTTAACCACGAAACCATAGACCTGATTAAGAATCTGAATAAAAAAGAGGATGTAATAAAAAACCTTGAGCCCCAGCAAGAAACGATTAAAAATGAATTAAAAGTACTCCAAAATGAGTTGCTACGGTTGGACAGCGCTATCGTTATTTGCGAAAAGAATATTAAGGGACATATAACTTCTAATTCCAAGCTTACCAATTCTCATGAAGAGAAATTCAAGACACTGAAAGATCAAAGTGAGCACCTCATTATCCAGCAAGAAGATCTAGAAGGGAGGATAAACGGGCATTCTCAAAAAGAAATTAGTGTGGCTCAAGAAATCAATGATACCATGGACATTTATACCCAGTTGAAGAAGCAGAAGGCGGAAGGATTAAAAGCAATAGAAGAATTGAATGAGCAATATCTTCCATTGGTTACGGTAGCAGAGAAAGAAAAGGAAAAACTTCAAAAGGTTTTAAACGGTAAACTGAAACAACTTCATAAAGAACAAAATAAAAAAATCACAGAGGCTAAAGAAATTAAAGATGTAACAATTAAAGCTTTTTTCCAGAAGGAATGTACAACCCTAGAAAAAAAACAAAAGTCGATTGAAACTAATTTAGCTAGAAGTACAAAAGAAATTGAAAAACTAATAGTTGATAGGGATAGAATAAATGCGTCACTTGTGGAAAAGAAAAAGAAAAAATTGTCACAGATTGCAGGGTGGGAAAAGGAGATAAAAAGTTGGTACCGTGATCTGAAGCGTGGCCACGCCTTACAACAAAGGCTTGATATTCTTGAAGATAAAAAAAGTGAATGGGAAAGTCTTTTAGAAAAGGAAAGGATTAAATCAGAAGAACAGAATAAAGTTCTGGAAAAGAATATTTCACGGAAGCAATCAAATTCATATCTTTTGTTTTTACAGGATGGTTTTGTTCGTTTGAAGAAAGATGTTGATCCCGTAGCAGCGGCGCAAGCATTGGCAGATGAAAGTATAGCTCTTGATCGGGAAGAAATCGTCAAAGTAAACGTTGCCTTCGAGCGCATTGAAAAGCGCTATCAGAACTTCATGACTCGCTATCGGGCCAATAGTAAAAAAATCCTTACAAAACTTAAGCCTCATGGAGGGAGAAAGAAGACAATTACGGCTAAAATTGTTAGTGCAGAAAAGAAAATTACCACGGCTAAGAAAATTATTCAAAATTTGAAAGATAAACTTGAGCAAAAAAATAGTTTGTTATCTAAAAAAGAAGTAGAGTTTCTTCAACTGAACAAAAATATAAAATATAATTTAAACAATATTCAATTAGAGATTGATCAGGTCCCTATAAAAGAGGCTCGCTCACAAAAAAACATCACATCCAAACTTGAAGAAATATTAGCGGAGATTTCTGACAAAATAAATATAATTCAAAATGAACATGATCGAGCAGTTCGGCCGATTGAGGAAGCCCTTGATCAACAAGATGTGATCATTGAGATGAAAGAATTAAAGCAGCAATTAAAATCTGATGATGATGAGTTGAAAATAATCGAGAACCAACTTGATTTTCTAAAAGAAAAACAGGAAAAAAGCCCTCAGGTCCTTTCTGGTCACCAAGAAAACCTGAAAAAGGTTTTAATTAAACTCACTAAGACAAAATCTGATATCAAAAATCATCAAGACCAATTTCAAAATCAAGAAAAAGAGTTGATGAACTTTTTAGAAAATAATAAAAAGGAGTTAGCTCAACACCGGGAACATCAACACACCATCAAAGAAAATAGACTTGAACTAGAGCGTAGTCTTGGGAAACTACATGAAGTCTATAGTGATACTTTATCTGAGATTCAAACGCTAACGAAAAAAATTAAAATTCCAGACCAAGAAATAGACGGTATATCTAAAATTACTAATAGTAACCAAAAGTATAAAAAAATCAACAATGATAAAGATCAGCTTCAAAATCTGGTTAATATGGGCCAGGATCTTGTAACTCACGTAGCCCATTTGGAAAAAACCATAAATGATCTTAATGAGGCTTTGGATACCATGCGCGGTCAAGAATCAGAGATTGAAAATGCTCTGAAATCCATAGATAATGACCTTGAAACATATCAGGCCGATCTGGAAAAAATAGCAAAATTGAAAAAATCTAATAATAATAGCATAGAACAAATCAAAGGCCCCCACCAAGACGTTTTGGCCCGATTAAATCATATTAAGGATATTTATCCACCTATCAAAACCGTGCTCAATGAACGTGTTGAAGAATTACATAACCTGATTGAAATAAAAACGAAAGAAAAAAATAAACTGGATACCTTATTACAAGATATGGAAAAAGATCTGAAAGATAAAAGGGTTGAAATAGCCATCCTTGATAAGGAGTTGTCCAAGGTCAACAAAGACATGAAAAAGGTTTTGGAGTATTCAATTTATGAACAAGAGCCTACAACTGCAGAAGATGAATGGCTATGGAATATTCCAGAAAATAAAATGCGAAGTTATATGGATTTGGCAGATATGAAAACTCGCTCCAAAGTACTTTTTAATGAAATTATTCAAACCGAGCAGGATATTGTACAACTTCAAAAAAAGCAATCATCAATTCAGTACGCGATAAATGAATCGGAAAAAATTAGCCAGAAAAAGATCAAAGGTATGGAAGAAGTCTGTAACAGATTGGAATTGCAGATTACCAAAGAGAAAAATGATATTGAAGATTTGGAGAAGAACCTCAACGAACTGAAAGAGCACTCATTTAACTATGGTGATCGTATTGAGACCCTTGAAAAAGAATTAAAGGAGTATAGGGACAGAGAAATAGAGTACGAATTGATGTTGAAAGACCTAGATCGTTCTTTGGAGAGAATCCAAAATAAATATCAGCAGATTGCAATAAAAGAAGAAATGATCAAAAAGAATACCATTGAACTGGATTATACAGCCAACTTGGGTTTGTTGATGGATCCATATTCAAAACTGAATCTGCTTCCTGTTAAACACAAGGAAGAATACCGCTACTTTGCAACTAACCGCATCCTACAGAATGCGCTTTTGGTTCTGGTAATGGTGTGCTCTTTGGCAGCATATGCGCAACGCAGTAAGATTGAGCCCCTGGAATCTAGCCTTCCGAACAAATACTCTGAACTTTCTTTGCTAACCATGCGTCAAGAAATAAAGGAAATCGTTGAGAATCAAAACACGGTAGCAAATACTTTTCAAGAACTCATTAATGAAGATAAAACTCTGTCTACTAACATGGTGGCGATGCTCAAATACCTGAGTAATAAGATTCCTGATAGTTTTAGAGTTACAGAATTGGCCCTAAATAAAATTTTATCCAGCCATCTTGTGAATGATAGAGTGTGGGACAAACTAACAAAATCAGAAGATCCCAAGCTTATCATTACCTTAAATGGGTTTTATAACCAAAACCTAGAACAGGCATCTACTTTGGTGACTCCTTTCCGTACTTCATTGGAAAATAGTGGCTGGTTCAATATAGTGGATTTCAGTAATGGACAAGAAATAAATAATGGGCAAACATCCTTTTCAATTAATTTGGTCTTATAGGTAAACATGAACCAAAAGACAAAATATGTTATCTTGTTAATACTAACTGTGATGATAATTGCAGTCTATGTTTGGGATAGTATTAATATAAAAAGCGAAATTAAACAGATTAAGTCAAAACTCAGTATTGTGGATGTTCAACTTAGATCGGGTACAGGCATCATGGATGAAGTGGTAAATATCCGACAACATTTTATCAAAAAGAAAAATATTTTAATATCGCATCGGATATCTGGTCCTGATCTTTTAAATGAAATTGAAAGTTTGAGTGATCTGGCGAATGAAATGGACTTGAATATTAACAATTTAGAGATTGATCCACGAAATACTTTTCCAGCCTTAAATAATAATGTGGAAGATATTCGAATTGACCTGGAGCGTCATTCTCTGAATTTCCAATTATCAGGGAATTTTCTCGACGTTGGAAATTTCATGGAAATATTGGAAGAGAATTCAACTCATCTTCATCTCCAACAATGTTTTTTCAATTTGGATAGTATTGATCCAAAGGGCGTTGTTGCAGAGTTGCAATATTTGACCTATGGTGGAGCGGAAGAATGAAACGAGAAAAGATTACACTGGGCTTTTTTATTGTAGTTCTTTTGGCATTATTTCTGGAATTATTTCTGGGTCTAATCACTGGTATTAACAGCAAACCCCAACCTATGGTGGCTCAGGATTCTTCAACAACGGAAAAATTTAGTATTCTTGATACTTCTACTTCGGAACCAATCAAACTTTCAGTAAATAGCTGGGGAAGAGATTTCTTTCATAATCGTAGCAATATTTACGTTAACTCATTCAATTTGACTGGTATTACTCAATTTAATAATGGATACAAAGCTATAATTAATGAACAAATTATTAGTGAAGGAAATCAAATTGAGAATTTCAAGGTAGCAGATATCACTAAAAATAGTGTTTTACTAAAATGGTATAAGCACAGTGTAACCCTTAAACTGGAAGAATAAATGAAATACTTAAAACAAATACTTAAGCCATATATCTATCTGATATACGCATCTGTGTTGTTTGGTAAGGATATTCCCCAATTATTGGATATATATACAACCGAAAAAGAAAATTCATATACACTTGTAATGGAGTTCAATAATGGGAAATTTGATTACGTTACAACTGAAACTTTTGCTCCACCCGGCGTATCTCTATTATTCAAAAATCTCAACTGGGATAAGGGCAATTTCATTAAAAAGGGTAATCTGGGGCCCCTTTATCAATACGCTGTAAGCATTCCTAGAAATAATAACCAGAAAGAGATTAACAAAATGCTCCAATTGAAATTGGATTTTACTCGAGTTCCAGACTACTTAGTAAAATTTGAGCCTCCAAAGGGAAAAAATAAAAAGCACAAGCTAAAGATAACTTGGGTAAAAAATAGGAAGAAAAAATCACCTCGCCACAACCAACCACCAACTACCCGGCTACCAGAATCTAGAGTTAGCTTGAATTTCCAGGCAGCTAAATTGGTAAATGTAGTTCGTATGTTGGTCTCTCAGGAAAATTTTAATCTAATTATGGGAGAAGAGGTTCAAGGTGAAGTCACAATGAATCTTAATGATGTTTCTTTAGAAACAGCTTTGGATGCAATACTTCATGTAAATAATTATGAATGGTTCATGCAAGATAATATTATTGTAGTACAGCCTATGACCACCAAACAGACAATGAGTGGGGAATTAACGACCCGTATGTTTCGACTCAATTATACCACGGGAACTATGATATCTGAAGCAGTGAAGGAGGTACTGACACCTAGAGGTAAAATAAAAGCACTTTCATCAACGGCATCATCCAATGTAGAACCAGGAGAAAAAGATATCTTAATGGTAACTGATATACCTACTAACTTTGCTCTCATTGAAGGAGTTATCAGATCTCTAGACATTCAAACTGAACAAATCAATATTGCGGTAAAATTTATTGAAACCACCCTAAAACACGATGAAATCATTGGTATCAATTGGGACCTGCGAGAAAGCATGAGTATCATTAACAGTGGAAATACGGATACATCAAATTCCTTCAATTTAGGCTACTTAATGATGGGGGATAAAACGATGAATTTTGCTACTTTAAGTAAACCTGTTGTTTCTGCCATACTATCTCTACTGGCCAATGATGGCAGTACAAAACTATTGCAAGAACCTCAGGTGACAACCATGAATAATTCCCCAGCAAATATTGTGATCGGGACAACGATTCCACTCCTTGTCCCACAGGGTGAAGGAAGTGTCTTTGGAACAAATCCTTATACATATGAAGACCAGCATATAAATGTTTCATTGGATGTATTGCCACGGGTCAATCAAGAAAAAATAATAAGTATGAAAATTGATGCGGTGGTTCAATCCATTATAGGGTTTGTAGGTAAAGATCAGCGCCCTATGATCTCTACGCGATCCACGAATACATCTGTAAGGGTCAAAAATGGAGAAACCTTATTAATTGGAGGACTGATTTTTGACACAGAACAGGAAATTGCTTCTAAGGTGCCGCTATTAGGAGATATACCATTAATTAAATGGATGTTCAGATCAGGCGATAATAATAGGGAACAACGGGAGCTATTAATCTTCATTACACCTACAGTGATCTCTAATGACACATAGGAGCACGTTCCAATGAATCAACAACGAATGCAAATATTCAAAAAAAAGAATTCAATAACAGGGTTCAATAGAATTGGAAATGTACTATACAGGGTATTTTCGCTTTGTGTTTTATCCATAACAATTCTTTTTGGACAGAGTAACCTTTTTAGCTCTGGAAATAACAGGCCCGTTGCTGATGCTGGCCCTGATATTAAAGTCCAATCAACGAGTTCCATTCAGCTAGATGCATCTCGGTCATTTATAAACGATGGATCTAAACTAAAGTTTGAATGGATTTTTGCTCCTGGTTTGGTATATAATAATGAAAATGAATTTTCTTCAGAACTGTCTGTAAAACCGCATAATAGTACATATTTAAAAAGCATCCAGACTTACAAACAGCTATTAGATGTTACGATTGCGGATAATGATCTCGGTACGCAACTAGAAGTTATTCTTAAGGTTAAAGATCGTATTGGTTTTGAAGATACTGATACCTTGATTATTGAGTATTTTGATTCCAGCGTTCTTGCTGATACTTTAACTGATTCCGTTCAGTTGTCCATGGATTTGTTTGATCTTGAAGTGTCTGTTTTAGATTCAGAGAGGTTTTCCCAAAGTAGTTCTGGAATTCTAATACAAGGCCTTGTACAGGATGAAATAACTCCGACTGATGTTCAAATTGTTAACAGTATCATTGCGGATCAGATTCAGGCTGTTGGTTTCGATTATGAATTATATCTAAACAAAGATTTACGCGCTGATGACCTACTTCAGGGATACAGCTTTGATTGTATTTCAGATTCCTGTGCTGCCATGAATGCTAAAATTGTCAACGCATCCTATGTCATCTCCTGGAGCTTTGATGGTGCTAATGGGAGCATCTCAATGAGAATATTTGATCCTAAAAATTATAATGAACGGATTGATAATGAATCTATTTATAGATCTTTGTCATTAATAAGTGAATCTGGTATTTACAGTTTAGATCCTTCTTTACGTACTGCTGTTTCTCATATATTAGATAATAAAATATTTAAAAAGAAAATTTCTCGCATAGACCGATTTAAGATGAAAAGTAAACCGTTATTAAGGTGGGGTAAATATCCGCTCATGTTGGGAGTAGTGTATCTGTTGATAGATAAATTATTCTTACAGGAATCTGAAGGGGCACCAAAAGAACCACCAGGGTTTCCACATGTTTCTTAAACTTTTTTTCACATTCAAACTAATGTGGTAATACATACCAGGAGATAATTATGAAGAAAACATCATTGTTACTCGTATTAATGACAATTACTGTTTTTGGTCAAAATCAATCTAGGCTAGTACAGAATAAAACAATAAGCAATAATGTTGAAAATAACAGCATTGAATCTGTACCAAGGCGTATTTCTTATCAAGGATTAATTACCAAAGCTGATGGAAGCCCCACTGAAGATGGTAGCTATGAAGTATTATTCCGTGTATACAATAGTGCAGATGGAGGTGACCCAATTTGGACAGAGAGTCAGGAAGTGAACGTCATCAATGGGATTCTTAGCACTGTATTGGGCAATACAAACCCTTTTACAACAATACCGCAAGAAGCTTTTCTTGAATTATCTGTTGAAGGTTCTACATTATCACCCCGGCAACTACTTACTTCAGTGTTCTATTCTATATTATCAGACACGTCAGGATACGCAAAAACCGCCGATTATGACAATTTAATAAATCTGCCAGACCTAGACGTTTATGTTATGAAAGATTCTCTTGAGAGTTATACCACTAATGCAGAATTATATGATACACTTGCAGTATACCAACAACTGGATTCAAATCTGACTGATTTGACGGAAGACGGGGTTCTTTCTGGAAGTAAAGTCGAATATGGAATTACATCACCGGGTACTAATGGTGAGTCATGGATATCTGATGGTGATGGTTCTGGAGAATGGGGTATACCGACAAGTCTTGCAGCTGATGGTATTATTTCTGTAGGTAGTCTGACCTTGGACAGTGGAACAATTACAGATGAGAGTGGGACTATTTCTTTTGGTGATGAAAATCTATCAACAACAGGTACACTCAGCGCAGAAGCCGGGTCTTCCCTTGGTAATATAACTTTGGGAGATGGAACGATTACAGCAGGAGGTAATATTTCTTTCGGTGATCAAAATCTTTCAACAACAGGTACACTTAGTGCAGAAGCCGGGTCTTCCCTTGGTAATATAACTTTGGGAGATGGAACGATTACAGCAGGAGGTAATATTTCTTTCGGTGATGAAAATCTTTCAACAACAGGTACGCTCAGCGCAGGTGTAACAACCCTTGGGGCTGGCTCTGAAATAGGCGATCTTACATTATCAGATGGTTCAATAACGTCATCATCAGATACAATCTCATTTGGCAACGATGCTATTTCAACATTGGGTACACTAAGCTCCGGTACGGCAACACTAGCCACCGGTTCTACGGTTGGAAATCTTACTTTAGCAGATGGTTCGATCACAGACTCAGATGGTTCGATCTCATTTGGAGATAATGATGTATCCACGAGCGGTAGTATGAGTTCCGGTAGGGCAATACTAGGATCCAATACTACAATTGGCACCCTGACCTTTGCAGATGGTTACATCGTAGATTCTGGCGGTTTAATATCATTTGGAGAAGTGAATATCTCTACGACGGGAACATTGAATTCGGGTAGGGCAACACTAGCCACCGGGTCTACGGTTGGGAATCTTACATTAGCAGATGGTTCTATTACAGATATAGGTGGCTCTATTTCTTTTGGAGATGAGAGCCTGACAACTGTAGGTACTATAACAGCAAATTCATTCAGCGGTGATGGTTCTAATTTAACAGGAGTTGAAGCAACATCGACAGGTACCCTATCTGGGGCTACACCTATAGTATTAGAAGGTGAAACTAACGATGATTTTGAAACTATTATTGCACTTGAAGATCCTACCGCTGATCGTACAATAACTTTTCCGGATACTACAGGGACAGTACTTACAACTGGGAATGAAAGTACAATTGATCAAGTAGGGACTATAGCATCAGGTACATGGCAGGGTACAGCAGTAGCAGATACTTATGTAGCAGATGATTTAACGATATCAGGGGGAACCATTAATAATACCATAATTGGTGGCACAGCTCCTGTTGCTGGTACATTTACAACTCTTACAGGATCCAGCGCAGATGTTGGGACTGTGAGTATCAGTGATGGCTTGATCACAGACTCAGGCGGTTCGATCTCATTTGGAGATGAGAACCTATCCACCACAGGGACATTGTCTAGCGGTACAGCGACTCTTTCAGACGGTTCCATCACAGACTCTGGTGGAACTATATCGTTTGATAATGAGAATTTGAGTACAAGTGGAACATTGGCATCAGGAGCCCAGACTGTAACGGGTAATGTGACAGCATCTGACACAGTATCAGCAGAGCAGCTCACATCTAC
>JGI24919J38490_100320_pt1 | contig 29336 bp, 25 predicted proteins | sample LinPFosmplate7_FD_38490 | JGI IMG/M metagenome (IMG submission 38490) | reverse complement strand
TCGAGCTCGGTACCCGGGGATCCCACATTCTGTTAACTGACGCATGATTACATTACATGCAATTCTAACAAGTGTGCGATTGTCATAAATACCTATACCTCCCACAATGAAATCGAACGAGTTAGCTATCAGATATCTTTTAGCATCCAACAGAAACCAGTTTTCTTTAGCATTCATGACTTCATCATCCGGTATTCCATCCTTCTCCATTTTTGCCTGTATCTTATCCCATTCAAGTAAAACTTTGTCTACGTCTTGGGTCCCTCCGTAACTACAGGTACAGGCTGCATTGAACATCCCCGATTCTTTAGCGGAGCTTCGGGAAAATCGACATGTTAGAGATATTTCCTCCCCTTTCAAATCATCCGCTAAAGGAGGCCTAAGGCGGAGAAAGTCTATGAAACACTTCGTTTGTGCATTAGGTGGAAATATTTTCTTTGTTTCTGACTCTGATAGGTATTTACCAGTGTTTGTTTCCTTTATCTTGAAGTCCTCTGTGGTAACATAGACAATCTCGGAACTATGGTTCTCTTTCTTGACTTCTAGCAAAAGGGTATCTATAGACTTCTCTGGATCAGCTATACAAATAGGTATACAACTCAATCGTTGCTTCACGATTTCATTATTAAAGCGTGTGGTATTTTTATCAATAATACAGTTATTCTCTTCCTCAGGTGATGTCCTAAATACCACTACGGGAATATTAGTAAGAATAGTTCTCCGTAAACCATTAGCAATACTTTTGTCTACATTAGACAATTGGAACACCAAATTCCCATCATCATTATCTACCGCATTTAGGACAATAGGATCGGACATGTTGTATTCTATACAATGAACTTACATTTAATCAATTTTATTAGAATTAGGTTAAATATCTTGTTCATAAATATCTATAGAAGATAATGACATCGATACTATACTATAGTAATTTTTGCGAACCGTGTAAGAGCCTTCTACAACTTATCGCTAAAACCAAGCTAAAAGAAGAGGTTCATTTTATTTGTATTGATAAACGAGTAAATGATCCTTCAGGACAAGTCTATCTACAACTAGAAAACAACCAAAAGGTTATTTTGCCACCTACTGTTACCAAGGTACCAGCTCTATTACTTCTTACTGATGAACACAGAGTATTGTTTGGCGATCATATTTACGAACATTTAAAACCCCAAGAGGTTGTGATTAACCACGTGGAGACAAGCGGGAATGGTGAACCAGAAGCATACTCATTAGGTCAAATGAGTTCTATGTCTGATGCTTATAGCTTCTGGGATCAATCTGCTGAAGATCTTTCAGCGAAAGGTTCCGGTGGTGTAAGGCAAATGCATAGTTTCGTGACTCTAGAGCAACAAAATCAGATTATGACGCCACCCGATGATTACGAACCAGACAAGGTAGGGAATAACGGTTCTAAAACAATGGACCAATATAAAGCTGAGAGAGAAAAACAAATTGCTGCCCCTCTCCGAAGAGAATAAGACTCATATGTGAGTCGAATATAGTAAGGAACAAATTATATATAAATGGAGTAAGGCATCGATTAGAGATTTTTCCTCTGTTTTACATAACGAATATATATTGGTTTTAATAACAAAACCTATAATACCTAATACCCAAAACAAAACCTTATCATAATAGTAATAAAACAAACAGCCTCCTAATAAAAGTGCTACAATATAATCTAACCAACGAATTGTGTCATTATAGTCATCCTCATATGATCTAGTATGATGTATGGTTGACACTACACCTAATATAATAATCAATATAGATACTGGTTTTGGATACCCAGGTAAAGAATATAAATAGCATCCTAACGGGAAAAACAATATACTGGTCCATAAAGACCAGTAATCATAATCCTTCATATATATATATTTCAAATAAATATATACGAGGTAAAACCATAGCTAAGTTCGAGTCCGAATGACGTTATGATGAAGCGGAATAAACTCGTATTACTCTATTTCCACTTCTATTTGCTCCTATCTGTCCCGCTGATCCGGATCGGTAAGGATTTGCTAGAGCTCCTTTCTTTTTAGGAGCTACTGCTCCCCCTCCTCTTACTCTGGCTAAATGTGACCGAATAGTGTTATTGTTTCCTACAGCACATCCTTGGGCGTTTTTACTCAGAGCTCCGTCACTATAATTGTATTTATCTGTTCCTGAAACGGTTTTTTTCATTGCTCTTGCTGCTAGATTAGAGGTTCTTTGCGATGAATCGGTATAGACGGTATTTTTCCCCGCGTTTTGTGTGGCTACGAGGCGATTTAATGAAAAGAAGTTGCCATGTGATGCTGTGGACGTGGATGTAAGATTATTGTATTGTAATTGTTTCATTTCCGGAGGACACTGAGGTCCTTGGGAGGTAGCACCTCCTTGATTGCCCTTATGCGTACCAATAGACCTTCCTAACATAATATACTATTCCCAGATATTATATTATGACTTAGCGATATTTATTTGTTTTTTTACGTCGTTTTCCCTTTCTTCTTTTTGTTCTTCTCTTTCTGTGTTTCTTCGTCTGTCGTTTCTTTTTTCCTCGTTGTTTTCCTCTGCGTGTTTTGCGTCCGCCGCCAATGTAAGATCCAAACAGAGATACGGCGAAGGGATCATTCCTCCCCACCCACGGAGAAGGAGGCAGGCCGCCGCCTCCGCCGCCACCCCCACCAGCTCCAAGCGGGGCGGCTACAGCGGCGGCGGGAGGCAGGGCTGTGAGCGGGGCGGCAGTAGAAGTGGCAGTAGTGGGGGCGGTAGGTTCGCGGGGTGTTAACCCCAGCTCGGTGATGTCCACGCCCTCCATTAGCTTTTCCATCTCATCCTCCTCCTCCGCCGCCCCCGCCTCGGTCAGCAGTTTATCTGGGTCAAATAGATTCCCCGGACCAGCAGCCAACGCTGCTGCTGCTTCCGTCTGCCTAAGCCTCTCACTATGGTCTCTCTCTATAGCCCGGTCCGCTGTGCTGCTGACCGCTGCGGCCAGTCGGGCCTTGGCATTTTTTATCAGCTTAGTTCGTGTGGTTTTGGCCTCGTCGGTGAGGACTGTTATACCTTCAAGATTGCGGATCGCATCTCCTAGTTCCTTTTCGTCTAATCGGCCATCGAAGCGTCCTTGTCCACCATGATAGGCTGTCATAGCTTTCTTCAGTCTAGTCGTCGCTTCGGAAAACGACATCCTCTTACTATATAAAAATATTAAAATACGTTATAGGATTTAAACAAAATAGTATAAGTATTTCATATGAACAATAATTCTTTAGTGAGTCAGGCCTTCTTCAAACATTTTGACGAGTTTATGGAAGATATCATACGAGTATATCCAGAGAATAAGAAATATCTAAAACTCAAAATGTATTTTGATGGACTTAAAAAAGCTAATCCCCGTATCTTAATTATGGCATGGAAAAACATGATAACGGAGCCCTATCGAGAACAAATAGAAGAGGGAGATGTTAATTTTTTCATGGAAAAAGATTATACAGAAGATGTTGATTGGGTAAATAAAAAGCATAATGCAGATGACAGTATTGCAGAATTGAGAGCTTCAGTGAGAAATATGGGAGGTGAGAATACAGAAAAGGCGATGAAATATGTTCAAAATCTAAGCAAAATCGGCGATCTATATAATTAGCCAATCATTTGGTTTAAGAAAACACCTATCTACTTATATATATATGACTACGAAAGCCGTTCCCGACGACTTTTACAAAGTTATAGACGATTTCCTTCGAGATCTGGTAGGTACATTTCCAGAACTTAAGGATAATATGAATGAAGACCTAATAACAATATGCAGTCGAACAGAAGAAACCATTAAAGAAGACATTGATCCGCATTATGTAAGGGTATTCGAACACATTATGTTGTTTCTTCCAGTTAGATTTTTTGATATTCTGTACGAAAATAGCGACATGTATGAGGAAGTTGAAGCAAATTGTGAGTTTCTACCAGGTATTGACTTTAAGGTATTATGGACTGCAAACATAACAGATAAAACCAAGACTGTCATTTGGAAGTATCTTCAGCTACTCCTGATTATGGTGGTGGGGCATGTGGATACAGGGGAATCCTTTGGAGATACAGCTAAACTGTTTGAAGCTATAGATGATGATGTACTAAAGGAAAAACTGACGGAGGCATTGGGAGGAATTAGTTCTTTATTTAATATGACCGGAGGAGATGCTGAAGGAGGTGCCGAAGAAGGTGCTGAAGGAGGTGCCGAAGAAGGTGCTGAAGGAGGTGCCGAAGGAGGTGCTGAAGAAGGTTCTGCATCTGGTTCAAAATCTAGTTCCGATTTACCAGGATTTGCTGATGGCTTACCTAACGCCGAGGAACTCCATGAACATCTGAATGGACTACTTGGAGGAAAGTTAGGGGCTCTTGCCAAGGAGATTGCTGATGAAACTGCCAAAGATTTGGAGGTTGACTTAGCCGATATCAAGTCTACTAGCGACGTGTTTCAGAAACTACTTAAGGATCCCAAAAAACTATTTGGATTGGTTCATAGTGTAGGAAGTAAAATCGATAAGAAAATCAAGTCGGGTGATATTAAAGAAAGTGAACTCATTGAAGAGGCTACAGAAATGTTAAAGAAGATGAAGGAAATGCCTGGCATGTCTGGCATGGATCAAATGTTCAAAAACATGGCCGGAGGTGGGGGAAAAATGGACTTCAAAGCCATGCAAAACCAGTTGTCGGGAAGTCTTCGAAATGCCAAGCAAAAGGAAAAGATGTTAGCCAAGTTGAAAGAAAGGCAGGCAGCTGCAGCACTAGCTGCAAAAATGATGGCTGATGGAGCTGCTGCAGCCGCTACTGCTAATGCTGCTGGTGCTGGTGCTGCTGAAGAAGGTGGGGGTACACCATCTACATTTAGTAGTGGTGAACCAGGGGATAAAACACCTAGAAAAAAGAAGAAAAAATCCACAAACAAAAAGAAAAAAAAGGGAAAGTCTAAAAAATAAATAGAAGTGTGTATATATAATGAGTGTACCTATCTGGACGAAAGACCCTGCAGTATTAATGGACAAAACATATATACGTCAAATATGGCCAACATCCACGATGACTAATACAGAAAAATTAAACGCGATAACCCGGATTGTAATATTGCTTGTGATTTTAGGATATATTGTGACCCGGTCCATTAAGTATATTTTGGTTGGGATAATTACATTAATTATTATTGCAGGATATTACCAGTATAATAATAAAATATACAAGAAGGAGGCGTTTCGTAATGCTGTAAAGGAAGGATTCACGAGCCCCACACTGTACAAAGCGACTGAGAAACGATTCGTGAACCCCACAAATGCTAACCCAATGATGAATGTATTACTACCAGAACTTAACGGAAATCCAAATCGTAAACCAGCAGCTCCAGCATTTAATAGGATTGTGGAGAAGGAGATAAATAATAAAGTGAAGGAGAATGTAATAAAAAACGTAAAAGATCCGAGGTTGTTTAGGGGAATTAATAATGAACTCGAGTTCGATTTATCTATGAGAAACTTCTATACTACTGCAAATACTACTGTTCCCAATGACCAGGAAGGATTTGCCGAGTTTTGTTATGGAGATATGATATCTGCTAAAGAAGGTAACGAGTGGGCTTTGGTAAAGAATGCTCCTCGATTGGGGTCTATACCTGGAGGATAAATAAACTGAAGGCAACGTTTTTTTATATTAGCCATTATATATACGATGCTCGCTTCAACCGGAAATTTCAATATGCAGGATGATAATTTTTATAACCAAACACGGATAGGAGAGGACAATTGTGGTGTTAGTCAATCAAATATTCAGGATGCAGCATCATCAAACTATATGCTTCAGAGCTACTATCTTAGTGATTGTGGAATGAAGAAACCTATTATGTTTGCTACGAGTCAGCCTAACGTAAACTTCTCGGCCGCAGGAGGGTTTGGTAATCAATGTGGAATCGGTGGATGCAATATCGAATCGAACTCGGACCTACTAATCGGTTCTGTGCAAACACATCCTAAATGTAGGATTTCTCTCTTTCAAAGACCATTTGCTACGGTTCCATATCTAGGCAGGGGGCCTAGTAATGCCGTACTGGAATCTCATCTTCAGCAGGGAGGTTCTATATCCAACAAAAAGAGCATAAATTCTTTGTCTGAAGTCTCGTATGGTCCAATATCAAATTACCCTCTCATACCGTCCCTTAGAGATACCGTTACTAACCCTCAATATCTAGTAGAAGGGGCTGCCGATGAGGGGTGGATTCGTGGGGGGATTCCAACTAGAGAGATAACCAAAGAAAAAGAGTATGCGAATAATCAAACATCGCCCCATCAATACGCAGGATAAACCTATTAAATACATTGTTAGTTAAGACTTACAATGTATAATACATCTGTTTTGTGTACCTATACCTCAATAGAAAATCCAATTGAATCTAATGAAATATATCAAATGGAGTTTTTAAAGGTTTTTAGATTATCTAGTTATGATCAAAAAGCTGTAGATAGAATCACAAATGCTTTATACAAAAAAATGAAGTCTGCCCCTGGCATCGGCGAGATTTTACAGGAAATAAAGAAAAGCAAGATGGGCGTATTTTGCACCATATTTACAGATATAGATGATGCCGCAGCGAATGAGTTTGCCTTTGTCTGTTTGTTTAGTTATGATTTATTCCATGTGTTTCATCCCTATATTTGTGAATATTACTCCACAGATACTATTAAACCAGAAACTATAGATAGTGTAATAAAAGCTATTTCCATCATTTAATTTTCTTGGACATAAGTATATGGCTAGTACGCGTAACTACAATACCAAGAGTGATTATTGCCTCCAACAAAAGCGAATTCAACACCAAGAGAGATGGATAATGGATCCACAAAGATGGGCACACTGTAAACCCGCATTACCTTGTCCGGGAGTTATGCCACAGTATTATCCAGCGACCATTCTCTCCAGAAATGCCATAGATATTGAAAGTAGATTATATGGTATCAATTCAACTAATCTAGTAAATCCAGAATCTCCTCTTACACCTGAGCTCGTTAATTTACCGCCTGTACAATTCTTTGGTTATGTTCCCCTCATGATACCGACAGCACCCCATTATGATACGAGACAAAGGCCTTTCCCCGTAGGCGAAAGAGGATAGAAAATTGATTTAATAAATTATTCTATATGCAATATAGACTCCCATGAATAATATTCCAGATGATGTAGTTTGGAATATTACCGAATTCTTAGACTGCAAAGACGCTCTACTGTCACGGACGTATTCCCGTGCATTTAATACTCATTGTAAATGTACAGCTAGTCACTTTGGTGAGCCTGAAAATAGAATTAATGGCTGTGCGATCCATGTAAAACGCTATCCTGTATCAAGTGTTATTAATACACTATTAAATACTCCAGAAAAACCAGTAACTATCCATTTTCGTACGCTGCACGAAATGAATATAGGCAGACCATATTTAGGTCAATTCGGAGAAATACATCACGATTGTTGTAGTGGAGTGGGTGTAATGTATGTAGATACTAATTTGATGCTAATACGGAACTACGAGATAATGTAGGTATAAAGTATAATGTCTTTTTCATCCTATGCGTCCTACAATAAATATAAAGCTTGTTGTAAACCCCTTGGTTCTACAGGACCTACAGGACCTATAGGACCAGCTGGTGGCAATGGAACTAGCGGCAAAGCAGGGCAACAAGGTTCAGCAGGACAGAAAGGAATGCAGGGACTGCAGGGAGAGAAAGGTGACCCGGGCACTCCTGGAGGTCCAACAGGTGCCACTGGTAGCCAGGGTGCTGCAGGTACGAATGGCAACGACGGCGATGACGGAGATAACGGCAATGATGGCAATGACGGCAATGACGGCAATGACGGCAATGACGGCAATGACGGTCCCACAGGTCCGGCAGGAGTTGCCGGCTCAGCGGGTCACACGGGTCCACAAGGACCAGATGGAGTTAAAGGAGATAAAGGAGACACGGGGGCGACAGGAGGGCAGGGAGAGAAAGGAGATGCAGGAGATAAAGGGGATACTGGCGACAAAGGAGACACGGGAGAGAAGGGAGACACGGGCGAGAAAGGAGACACCGGAGGCAAGGGGGACATAGGAGATAAGGGAGATACGGGAGATACGGGTGCTGATGGTACGCAAGGAGATAAGGGAGATACCGGCGACAAGGGGGACATAGGGGATGCAGGCACAAATGTTTGGTACGAGAGCTGGAATCTCCTAACAGAGCCACACGCTGTGCCCAATGCGGTGGGAACCAATGATTTGTACTTCCATGGATTTATTGCCCCAACTACGGGAACCTATACTCATATCCGGTTTAGATTTAGTAAAGATGCCGTCATAACCTCAGCGGGTCCTGTCACCAACAGCATTCAATTCCATGCGGGTGTCTACAGCAATGCCATAACTGGACATTTAAATAGCCCTGATGCCCTACTTACAGATGGAACATCCTATAAAGTGAAGCAAGTAGCAGGCCTAACAGCAACCTTAGATCTAAGTAATCAGTTCATAGAGATAAAACTAAATGGAGGTTCAGGTGTGGCACTAACGCGTGGAGAGTTATATTGGATTTGCTTCAGATATGTTGTGTCCATAGGAAACGCTTTATTTTCGGCAGGGTTTGGCTTGTACGGAACGCAGGAGTCGGCCATACACTCCGGTTCTGTAGCACTTTCCTGGAAAAATAATGTTTCCTATCCCATATCTAATCTACCTGCCACTGTAGGAGGTTCATCGACCTCGGAAGATGGTGCCTACTGGTTCCTTGCCTATGGCCCTCAGACCACTGCAGGAGCAGCGGCAGGCCCCACAGGACCTAGCGGTGATCAAGGCGACGAAGGCGACAAAGGAGATGATGGTGACAAAGGAGATGATGGTGACCAAGGAGTTCCTGGGATTCAAGGAGACAAGGGAGACAAAGGTGATACGGGCGAGAAGGGTGATACGGGAGACGCAGGTGTGAAAGGGGACACAGGTGATCCGGGTGTGAAAGGCGATACGGGAGACGCAGGTGTGAAAGGCGACCAAGGATTGCAAGGAGATAAAGGCGATGATGGCGACAAAGGCGATGACGGAGACCAGGGAGTTCCGGGGATTCAAGGTGACAAAGGTGACACGGGAGACGCAGGCGTGAAAGGCGATGATGGCGACAAAGGCGATGACGGAGACCAGGGAGTTCCGGGGATTCAAGGTGACAAAGGTGATAAAGGTGACACGGGAGACGCAGGTGTGAAAGGGGACACAGGTGATCAGGGTGTGAAAGGCGATACGGGAGACGCAGGTGTGAAAGGCGACCAAGGAGATAAAGGCGATACGGGCGAGCAGGGTCCTGCCATCGATGGTGGGGGGGTAATGCCTTATGAGCCTTATAACCATCATATACTGCTGTCTGAGTGGCCGCTGACGGATAAATGGATCTTTTATACCCAGTTCATTGCTCCGACAAACGGGGACTACACCAACCTAACATTTTTTACTACTCCAAGCTCTACCCCCACTTATAATGGAACCTTGGCTGTGGCCATTTACACCAACGAGGGAGATAATCCAGGGGTACCCAAAACCAAGGTCGCATCTGGCACCTTAGCCTTTTCAAACGCAGATATGGATAAAAAGTTTATTGATATAACGTTTACTAGTGCAGCAACTCTTACAGCTAACACCCTCTACTGGGTAGCCCTCGCTGGTCAACACAATTCTGGAGAACTTGTCTTTTTGGGATTCCACAATGATTATAACGGAGCCTATAGAACAGTTACCTATCAGACCAGCGGATTTACGGCCGAAGGGGGCATGCCAACAACGGCTGGTTCCTCCCTTCAGGGTGAGTACGCTTTTTGGTTTAGACTTTATAATCCGTCGGGTGCTCTGGGCGCTGGAGCCAAAGGGGAGACGGGGGCGGAGGGTCAAATGGGTGTTAAAGGGGACGACGGTGCCAAAGGAGACAAGGGTGACGAAGGTGACCAGGGAATCCAAGGCCTTCAAGGGGTTAAGGGAGATCCAGGAGATGCAGGAACTGATGGTGGTAAAGGTGACCAAGGCATTCAAGGCCTTCAAGGAGTTAAGGGAGACCCAGGAGATGCAGGAACTGATGGTGGAAAAGGTGACCAAGGAATCCAAGGCATTCAAGGTGTCAAGGGAGACCCGGGCGATGATGGAACTGATGGCGGAAAAGGAGATCAAGGCATCCAAGGCATTCAAGGTGTCAAGGGAGACCCGGGAGATGATGGAACGGATGGTGGCAAAGGTGACCAGGGAATCCAAGGCCTTCAAGGAGTTAAGGGAGACCCAGGAGATGCAGGAACTGATGGTGGCAAAGGAGATCAGGGAATCCAAGGCATTCAAGGTGTTAAGGGAGACCCGGGCGATGATGGAACTGATGGTGGCAAAGGAGATCAGGGAATCCAAGGCATTCAAGGTGTTAAGGGAGACCCGGGCGATGATGGAACAGATGGTGGCAAAGGAGATCAGGGAATCCAAGGCATTCAAGGTGTTAAGGGAGACCCGGGCGATGATGGAACGGATGGTGGCAAAGGAGATCAGGGAATCCAAGGCCTTCAAGGTGTTAAGGGAGACCCGGGCGATGATGGAACGGATGGAGGAAAAGGGGACCAAGGCATCCAAGGCCTTCAAGGTGTTAAGGGAGATCCGGGCGATGATGGAACGGATGGAGGAAAAGGAGATCAAGGCATCCAAGGCCTTCAAGGTGTTAAGGGAGACCCGGGCGATGATGGAACGGATGGAGGCAAAGGGGACCAGGGAATCCAAGGCATTCAAGGTGTTAAGGGAGACCCGGGCGATGATGGAACGGATGGCGGCAAAGGTGACCAAGGCATCCAAGGCATTCAAGGGGTCAAGGGAGACCCGGGAGATGATGGAACGGATGGTGGCAAAGGGGATCAAGGCATTCAAGGCATTCAAGGGGTCAAGGGAGACCCGGGCGATGATGGAACGGATGGTGGCAAAGGAGATCAAGGAATCCAAGGCATTCAAGGGGTCAAGGGAGACCCGGGCGATGATGGAACGGATGGTGGCAAAGGTGACCAGGGAATCCAAGGCATTCAAGGGGTCAAGGGAGACCCGGGCGATGATGGAACGGATGGTGGCAAAGGAGATCAAGGAATCCAAGGCATTCAAGGGGTCAAGGGAGACCCGGGCGATGATGGAACGGATGGTGGCAAAGGAGATCAAGGAATCCAAGGCATTCAAGGGGTCAAGGGAGACCCGGGCGATGATGGAACGGATGGTGGCAAAGGTGACCAGGGAATCCAAGGCATTCAAGGGGTCAAAGGAGATACTGGCGATGCTGGAACTGATGGTGGCAAAGGTGACCAGGGAATCCAAGGCATTCAAGGAGTCAAGGGAGATACTGGCGATGCTGGAACTGATGGTGGCAAAGGTGACCAGGGAATCCAAGGCATTCAAGGAGTCAAAGGAGATACTGGCGATGCTGGAACAGATGGTGGCAAAGGTGACCAGGGAATCCAAGGCATTCAAGGAGTCAAGGGAGATACTGGCGATGCTGGAACAGATGGTGGCAAAGGTGACCAAGGCATTCAAGGAGTCAAGGGAGATACGGGTGATACCGGAGGTAAAGGAGACCAAGGTATTCAAGGTGTTAAGGGAGATACAGGGGAAAAAGGTGATGCTGGTTCCGCTAGTGCATCATCGCACTTATCTCTTACGGGCAGAATGGCAGATATAACCAGTTCGGACAAGGGCATAAGGTTCAATACTACTGTCCAGAATACAACCGCATCCTTTCAGATAACCGAGGAGGGAGGGGACACAGGCACATATATAACCGCTCTGACCGGTATGCGTCTCCTCGTGTACTACGGAGGTGCCATAGATGCTAATGGGGAAAATGGACATACCTGCACGATACACTTGCAAAAAGCTGCTGCAGGAACACTTGAGTGGAATGCCCTTAGTAATTCCTATCTGACTATAGAAGCTCCCTCCAAGACTCCCGTGTACTATGCAAACAGCCATATGTATATTGTCGAGGTTACTGCCAATGAGCGTATCCGCTGTGCTGTTTCTGCCAGCTCTAACAACATAGATTTAATAGGTGGTGAAACAACAGGTGAAACATACCTGTCTATCTGCGATATGGCGGGTGGAGAAAGAGGTGCAGCGGGAGCGGATGGTAACTTCGGAGGAGCGACCTTCGATTATACATTTGATGCTGTGGTAGGTACTGGGCAACCGTCCGATACTGGAGAAGTAAGGTTCAATGAGTCTAATCAGTCATCCACCACGCAGATGCAGATTCATGGCCGAGACGACGGGAATGTCATGATTGATAACTTTATGGCTACCATCAATTCAGTCACTTCAGTCATCAAGGGCTTCATTAGGATAAGCAGCAAATCTGATAGTTCCAAGTTCTTGCTATTTCAGATAACTGGACTCGTGAACGTCAGTAGCATATACTGGCAGTTACAAGTCACCAACCAAGCCGCTTCGAACATATCCCCTTTTTCTAATGAAGATGATATTCTTCTCAGTTTTGTGACAAACGGCAACAAAGGAGATACTGGAGCCCAAGGTCCTCCGGGTCCCGCGGGACCTGCTGGCAATGACGGGGTTAAAGGTGAACAAGGGGATCCGGGCGTCAAAGGTGATACCGGGGCTCAAGGAATCCAAGGTGTCAAAGGAGACACGGGAACTGCCGGTTCCGATGGAGCCAAGGGCGACACTGGAGCTCAAGGAATCCAAGGTATCAAAGGAGACACGGGAACTGCCGGTTCCGATGGAGCCAAGGGCGACACTGGAGCTCAAGGAATCCAAGGTATCAAAGGAGACACGGGAACTGCCGGTTCCGATGGAGCCAAGGGCGATGCCGGGGCTCAGGGAATCCAGGGTGCGAAAGGAGACACGGGAACTGCCGGTTCCGATGGAGCCAAGGGCGATGCCGGGGCTCAGGGAATCCAGGGTGCGAAAGGAGATGCAGGAACTGCCGGTTCCGATGGAGCCAAGGGTGACACAGGGGCTCAAGGAATCCAGGGCGTGAAAGGAGATACTGGAGTTGCTGGGTCTAATGGAGCCAAAGGTGATACGGGTGCTCAAGGAATCCAAGGCGTCAAAGGAAATACAGGAGCAGCGGGTTCCGATGGAGCCAAGGGTGACACAGGTGCTCAGGGAATCCAAGGTTTGAAAGGAGATGCCGGAGCAGCGGGTTCTGATGGAGCCAAGGGTGACACAGGTGCTCAAGGAATCCAAGGTGTGAAAGGAGATGCAGGAGCTGCTGGTTCCGATGGAGCCAAGGGTGACACAGGTGCTCAGGGAATCCAAGGTGTGAAAGGAGACACGGGAGCTGCTGGTTCCGATGGAGCCAAGGGTGACACAGGTGCTCAGGGAATCCAAGGTGTGAAAGGAGACACGGGAGCTGCTGGGTCTGATGGAGCCAAGGGTGACACAGGTGCTCAGGGAATCCAAGGTGTGAAAGGAGATACAGGAGCAGCGGGTTCTGATGGAGCCAAGGGTGACACAGGTGCTCAGGGAATCCAAGGTGTGAAAGGAGACACGGGAACTGCCGGTTCCGATGGAGCCAAGGGTGAGACAGGGGCTCAGGGAATCCAGGGCGTCAAAGGAAATACCGGAGCAGCGGGTTCCGATGGAGCCACAGGAGACACAGGTGCACAGGGAATCCAAGGCGTCAAAGGAGATACAGGAGCAGCGGGTTCTGATGGAGCCAAGGGTGACACAGGTGCTCAAGGAATCCAAGGTGTAAAAGGAGATGCAGGAGCTGCTGGTTCTGATGGAGCCAAGGGTGAGACAGGTGCTCAAGGAATCCAAGGTGTAAAAGGAGATGCAGGAGCTGCTGGTTCCGATGGAGCCAAGGGTGACACAGGTGCTCAGGGAATCCAAGGTGTGAAAGGAGACACTGGAGCTGCTGGGTCTGATGGAGCCAAAGGAGACACAGGTGCTCAAGGAATCCAAGGTGTGAAAGGCGATACTGGAGCTGCTGGGTCTGATGGAGCCAAAGGAGATACAGGTGCTCAAGGAATCCAAGGTGTGAAAGGGAATACAGGAGCAGCTGGTTCCGATGGTTCTGATGGAGCTACAGGTGCTCAAGGAATTCAAGGCGTCAAAGGAAATACAGGAGCAGCTGGTTCCGATGGAGCCAAAGGTGATACAGGTGCTCAGGGTATCCAAGGAGTGAAAGGCGATACTGGAGCAGCGGGTTCCGATGGAGCCAAAGGTGATACAGGTGCTCAGGGAATCCAAGGCGTCAAAGGAAATACAGGAGCAGCGGGTTCCGATGGTTCTGATGGAGCTACAGGAGCCAAAGGTGACACTGGTGCTCAGGGTATCCAAGGAGTGAAAGGAGACACAGGAGCTGCTGGTTCCGATGGTTCTGATGGAGCTACAGGAGCAAAAGGTGACACTGGTGCTCAGGGTATCCAAGGAGTGAAAGGAGACACAGGAGCTGCTGGTTCCGATGGTTCTGATGGAGCTACAGGAGCCAAAGGTGACACTGGTGCTCAGGGTATACAAGGAGTGAAAGGAGACACAGGAGCTGCTGGTTCCGATGGAGCAAAAGGTGACACAGGTGCTCAGGGTATCCAAGGAGTCAAAGGAGACACAGGAGCTGCTGGTTCCGATGGAGCAAAAGGAGATACAGGTACACAGGGAATCCAAGGCGTCAAAGGAGATACAGGAGCAGCGGGTTCCGATGGAGCCAAAGGTGATACAGGTGCACAGGGAATCCAAGGCGTCAAAGGAGATACAGGAGCAGCGGGTTCTGATGGAGCAAAAGGGGACACAGGTGCACAAGGGATCCAAGGAGTGAAAGGTGATACTGGAGCAGCAGGAGCTGATGGTTCTGATGGAGCCACAGGAGCAAAAGGGGACACAGGTGCACAGGGAATCCAAGGAGTCAAAGGAGACACAGGTGCAGTGGGAGCAAATGGTTCCGATGGGGCAAAAGGAGACACAGGTGCTCAAGGAATCCAAGGCGTCAAAGGAGACACAGGTGCAGCGGGAGCAAATGGTTCCGATGGGGCAAAAGGGAACACTGGTGCACAAGGGATCCAAGGAGTGAAAGGTGATACTGGAGCAGCAGGAGCTGATGGTTCTGATGGAGCCACAGGAGCAAAAGGAGACACAGGTGCTCAAGGAATCCAAGGCGTCAAAGGAGACACAGGTGCAGCGGGAGCAAATGGTTCCGATGGAGCAAAAGGGGACACTGGTGCACAAGGGATCCAAGGAGTGAAAGGTGATACTGGAGCAGCAGGAGCTGATGGTTCTGATGGAGCCACAGGAGCAAAAGGAGACACAGGTGCACAGGGGATCCAAGGAGTGAAAGGTGATACAGGAACAGCAGGGTCCAATGGTTCCGATGGAGCAAAAGGGGACACTGGTGCACAGGGGATCCAAGGATTGAAAGGTGATACAGGAACAGCAGGGTCCAATGGTTCCGATGGAGCAAAAGGGGACACTGGTGCACAAGGGATCCAAGGAGTAAAAGGTGATACAGGAGCAGCAGGGTCCAATGGTTCCGATGGAGCAGCTGGTTCCGATGGAGCAAAAGGGGACACTGGTGCACAGGGGATCCAAGGCGTCAAAGGAGATACAGGAGCAGCAGGAGCAGCAGGTTCCGATGGAGCCACAGGAGCTGCAGGAGAAGATGGAAAAGCGGGAGCACCAGGAGCTACAGGAGCTACAGGAGCTACAGGAGCTCAAGGAGCTCAAGGAGCTCAAGGAGCTACGGGACCGCAGGGAGTATGTAATCCTGAAGAATGTGGCGGTGAACCGCCTAAGAAGTTTACTGCTGGTCATTATTACGAAATGGGTGAAGATCTTACAGGTTGTGAAGGGATTTCGTTGATTTTAGATAATAACAAGGTTTACAAATCAACCACTTCAAATGATAAAAAAGCTATTGGAATCTTGGGTAATATTGTCAGTGTTGATACGCTAGAATCTATTAATAATGCAACTGTAAGTAGTGTAGCATATGTGGTCGGTATTGGAGATAGTAAACACTGGGAAGAAAGCTCTTCTGTAGATGGTGCAACAGGTGAGATAGTCACTACGTACACACAAACTATTGTAGGAGCACAAGTCTGTAACGAAAACGGTGACATAGAAATAGGGGATTTATTAACAACATCCAATAAAACTGGTTTTTTGATGAAGCAAAATGATGGACTAATCTATAATTACACAGTAGCTAAGTGTATGGAAAATGTAGCATTTGGTACAAGTGATGAAAAAACAGGTATTTATTGTATCTTGATGTGCGGTTAAAAACGTAGCGTAGAGTATAATGTCTAATGCAAGATGGGGAAATCCGGTCTGGATTTTGTTGCATACCTTCGCAGAAAAACTGCGGGAGGACGTGTACAGGAATAACTGCGAGGCATGCTTCAGCTTTGTAAGGCACATTTCCGAACACGTTCCGTGCCATGTATGCCGTATGGAGTCCAGGAAATATCTTAGCAAAGTGGATTGCGAGGAACTGCAGACTAAGGAGTGTTTTAAACTGTTTCTATTCATGTTCCATAACGATGTAAATAGACGATTAGGGAAACGTCTATTTACCCTTTCAGAGCTGAACAACTACGAAAGTACGGCGATGACCGTTGTGCTTCCTTTCTTTCTAAGCAGAGTTAGCACACCATCTCTGTGCGAGTTCGTGGAATCCTTCTTAAACAGTCGATCCGAATGGTTTCATAAATAAAAAATAGTGTTTATCATCAACGTTAAAACTCCTTCACGAAAACTCCTCTCGAATCTCCTTGTTCACGCGGTCGTTGATGCCATCAATAATCTTCCCGCAGTTTCGCAGCGGCTCGAAAGAATACCTCCAACCCCAATATACACCGCCGAAGACGAAGGCCTCGGCGGCGGCGTCGATTGCTTTCTTTTGTGTTGCTACAAGTTTTTTTTCCAGTTTATCGTTCTTTCTCAGTTCTGTTGCAAGTCGGCGGTCCCATCTCAAAATGGCATCTGCATATTCTCCTTTCAGACCCGACGTTTCCTGCTGCTCTTCTGCAAGTTTTTCTTCTGCTATTGCAAGTTTTTCTTCTGTTGTTGCTAGTTTTTCTTCTGTTGTTGCTAGTTTTTCTTCTGTTGTTGCTAGTTTTTCTTCTGTTGTTGCTAGTTTTTCTTCTGTTGTTGCTAGTTTTTCTTCTGTTGTTGCTAGTTCTGCTGCTACTTGGTCTTTTAGCAGAATAACGTTGTTAGTTTTCCGGCGGAAGTGGTTTCCCATCGAAAAGTGACCAATCAACTTCATCGCAGTTTTGTAGATTTTCTTCTTAAGGAGTTTATTTGCTGTTTCTAAGCGGCGTCGGCAAACCGAACCAGGGCAGTCGGAACACACCGCCCCAGGGATGGGCGTCCGTCCTGTTAAGTATCTTATTCTGAAAAGTCTGACCTTACCACATGGACAAAGTCCTTGTCTTGTAAATCCTAGCATCCGATCGTTCTCGTTCGTCGGGGGAGCGCCCTTTGAGACTCGCGAATTTGAACATGTACACCTAACTGATACAGCCATATTACGTATTATGAAATATGTATTACGTATTTCAATTTTCAATTCAATAAATAAAAAATAGTGTTTATCATCAACGTTTAATTATTAAACTGAGCACGTGGGCAGCAGCCGCTGCGACCCGCGTCGCGTTAGCTGACAGTAACAACAACGCTGGCCGCCGCATGCATGTCTTCCGCTGGCGGAGGCCACGCCCAAAACGACCAGGTATTTTTATATATCTGCACAATTCTCGTCGCCTCCTTTAACGTTATCTTTGTTTCTGCTGCTGCTGCTTCTAGCTCCCGGATTTTCCTGAACCGAGAGGAAGAAAGCACGGCTGCTCTTGTATTTGCTGCTTCTGCGGCTGCAAGTTTATTTTTCAAATCAGAGTTTTTCTGCTGCTCTTCTGCAATCTTTGCTGCAGCTCTTGTTGCTGCAGCTGCTGCTCTTGCGGCTGCTTCAGCGGCTGCTTCTCTTGCATTTGCTGCTTCTGATTCTGATTGATCGTACTTTTTTTTCAAATCCAGCACTTTAACGCAAGTTTTGGTGTGCGTTTTTTTAAACTCTGATTCTGCTGTTGCAAGTTTGGATTTTGCTACTGCTTCTGCTGCAGCTGCGTTTTCAAGGTTGTGTTCCAAATCATCGTTTTTCTTCCGCTCTTTTTCAACATTTGATTCTGCTGCTGCAAGTTTTTCTTTCAAATCATCATTTATCTTCCGCTCTCTTCCAACATTTGATTCTGCTGTTGCAAGTTTTGCTGCTGCTTGGTCTTTTAGCAGAAGAGTTTTGTTTTTTAGCCGGCGGAAGTGGTTTTCGCGTGCCCAGGAACATATCCATCTCATCCTCAGCGCACTCATCTGGCTGGAGGTGAGTTTTAAGACTTCTTTCCCAATATTCATATTTGTGAATCTTAAAAGGCCAGCAGGGTCTAAACCCGAAGGGCAGTGGGGACACTCATTTCCAGTCTCTTCCCACCAACTGAGCGGGGATACCCCTCTTTTTCTTCGGAGCTGAGTCTTACTACAGGGACAAAGCCCTTGTTTTGTAAATCCTAGCACCAGGTCGTTCACATTCGTCGGGGGTGGGTCGCCTTGGACTTGAGTACATGTACACCCAACTGATAAAGAAGCCATTTTTACGTACTAGGACATATCTGCCATGCGTTTTCAATTTTTTTAAAAATAAAAATAGTGTTTATCATCAGCGTCAGATTATTAAACATTTTCACATAGAGAGAATGCATATGTCTTCAGAGTGGCATCCCAGGTATTTTGATACATCCCATTTCCCTTAAGAGTTCATTTAGAGATGTTTCATCAAAAGACTACATATGTGATTTATCCGCTTTTTTTTATCCCCCACGATATATATATGTCGAATCAAGTAAAGGGTCCAATATGTCGGCAAACCTATTTTAATCAAGGAAGTTACTTGAGAGCCAGAGACAATGAGAAGCAGATATGTAATGTCATTACAGAGATTGAGAATGGTACTATTATACCATATATAGTTAGTCATGGAGGAGAAATCGACGGAAATCTTACCGTAAAGGGAAACCTGACCGTTACAGGTAACTTAAATGTGAATGGAAATCTGTCCTATGCAGGCAATATTTCTTTAGGAAATAGTTGTAGCGATATTATTACAGTAGGAGGTACATCCACCTTCACATGCCCTGCGACTTTCTCGGACGTAGACATAAATGGTGGTACCATAGACGGTACAACGATCGGTGGCACCGCGGCCGGTATTGGAACCTTTACTACCTTGACTGCCGGCATCCTCGCCGTCACATCCGGAGCATCGATTCCAGATCTCGGTTCGAGTGCACCTGGTACAGGCACTTTTAAGGACCTAACTATTAAGCAGAGTGGCCCTGCTGCAGACCAATCCACTCTCATTATACAATCGGATGCCGCCGCCGCGATAGTCCCCTCTATCTCTGGTACTTTCGGGGGCACCGCGACGCTACTTGGTAGGTCATCAAACACATGTGGTACAATTTTATATACCGACCTGGATAACGCTCAAACTATTATACTGTTATTCGCCGCTGCAGTTCCCGTAACGCCAATTGTCCAAATAACTATCCAGGGTGGTGGGGGTTCTAATGAGTTTGTTCACTTAACGGGTGTTACTTCTTCCACCTCATTCACTGTCACAAACTCTGGTCCCGCACTTCATAGTGGTACTATACATTACTTCGTCGTGGATATGGGTGTTTAACGATTTTATCTAAATAGTATTGAAAAGTATCCTATTTAGAAATTAAGATATTCGCAGTACTTGGTGGTTTTACAGCGGGCACAGAGGCTGCTTGCCTTTGCAGCCCCGCAGTTTGCACACAGATCCCGATCCAAAAATATTATATATCCACATTATTCTCTTAAGGACATAATAGGATTTAAAGCAGTATAGATAAGACAGATGTATAATGGCAGCTGTTCCGTTCTCATCTCCTAGTACCGAACAACCACCTTCTCCGGCAACTAGCACGGAGCCTCCTTTGCCCCCTAAGAAAAAGGTTAGTGATATAGTTGTTACTGATGCAAATGTAGCTATCAATGTACTGGCAGGTTTTGTAACGCTTGCACAACAGCGCGGCTGTTATAATATCGAGGAATCCGCGAAAATATGGGAAGCTATCTGTATGCTTGAGAAGGCATCGAAAGAGGTAAAAAATGATTAGTTATCTTAAATTATTTTGTGGTGGTATCTATATATGGCATTTACGAGGTTTCATGATGATCCATGTAGGATCATGAAGCAATTACAGCAAAGTACGGATCCTGGTTTATATTACTTAAATCAACCTGGCAATGGTACGAGCCCTCCATTGATGGGTGATCCACAAATAGTGCTCCAAAAATGGGGAGCTAATTTGAGAACAAATACGGTGAATCTAGAGAGTAATCTTCTCGGAATAGATAGAGGACTAGGCAGAGATTGTTTGAACACCGTATATCAAAATACCACTCCCAACAGTCGTGCTATTACTTATCCTATTTATCAAAAGGAGGTTACTGAACAGCCAAGAACAACACATCCCGCATGGACAGCTAGAGATTTAGAACAAACTGCTTGGTGGATATTACCTTTGAATCCACAGGAAAATGTATGTCTTCCCTTTCAGAATAATCTGGATACACGGAAACTAGAGAAAGACCATTATATGCCTTGTGGACCTAAAGAGAAATAGATGGGCAATATCGAAGCGTGATTAAAGCTATATATAGCAATTAATAATGTTGATTACTATATATATGGAATTAGCTATACCTATCGTCGCATTAGGTGGTTTATATGTTATAGCAAATCAAAAGAAGAAAAGAGAAGGATTCGAAAGTACTCCAAGCGATGCAACCTTATCTAGTGCTCCTTCAAATAAAGCATTAGCTGGTAGAACAAATATTAATTTACCTAATACCGATATTGAAAACTTTAATTTTCCTGTTTCCGAAAAAGTGACTTATTCAAATGATATCCAATATTATCCCTATCCAAATCAAACCACAGATAAATATTTTAAACAGATTAATGCAGAGGAAAATGTACCTCAGGGGACGACTTCTCCCAGAGAGCAGACACTTACCGATATGGCTGGTCGGGATATAAATATCCAAGATTTTGCCTCAGATAATATGATTCCTTACTTTGGAAAACAGAAGTCTGTGGGAGCTGCTTTTCAGAATCAGGGACAAAACAATACGATATTGGATCAGATGATAGGGAGTGGATCTCTGCAACAATCAAAACAAGAGGTTGCACCATTATTTAAACCCGAAGATAATATCCAGTGGGCTCATGGTTCTCCTAATGAATCGGACTTCTATCAATCCCGTGTTAACCCATCTCAACAAGCACATAATGTTAAACCATTTCAAGAGCAGAATGTTGGTCCCGGGTTAAATCAAGGATACAGTACTCAAGGCTCAGGTGGCTTCAATTCTGGTATGGAAGCACGAAACGATTGGTTGCCTAAGACAGTGAATGAATTACGCACATCCACTAATCCTAAGGTAACCTATGGGCTTGCAGGACATGAAGGACCTGCTGAAGGTTTAGTTCAAAATCTTGGTATACATGGAAAGGTTGAGAAGCATACTCCAGATGGATATTACATTAATTCCCCAGACCGATATTTAACAACTACGGGTATTGAGAAAGGACAAACATTACGGGGCATCGAGCCAGACCGACATGTGAACAGAGTGACCGCTACCAAAAGCTATACAGGGGTGGCTGGAAGAGGAGATGGACCTGAGGAATCTACAGGACGAGGGGTCTACCGTAAAGATCATAAGATACAATTATGTGCGGAAGGGGTAACACCTGCACATGGTCTTGTAGAACAAGATAATTTGCAGTCTGTAAAGGGGGGATATAATGTTCTTGCAAATAACAGAACTGTTAACAAACAGAAGCACAATTTTGGTGCTGCACATGGTCTAGTTGCGGCCCTCACTGCACCTTTTTCGGATCTTCTGCGTCCATCTAGGAAAGAGAATACTATAGGCAATGGTCGACCCTCAGGAAATCCTGTAAGTCTTATTCCTGAAAATCCTACCTTTAATCCTGCAGATAGACCTCCTACAACTACCAGAGAGACAACCACCTATAGTCCCTTTGCTATGGGACAAAGACCTTTTGATAAGAACGCAGAGGCCGGATATACAGTCAGTGCTCAACAGCCTATACAGAATCAAAGAGACAGTACAAATATATACTATTCAGGATCAGCAATGAGTGTAAGTCCAGAAGCAACCTCATATGAAGCAGATTACAACGCTATGACTACCACCAGTCGTGAGAAGCCTGATAGAACCAATCCAGGTGGTACCCAAATGTTTAATAATTATATTAACCAACAGAGTAATGCAGCAAAATCGACAACCCATACTAGTTACATAGGTCCGCCTAAAGGTGTGAATACTGCAACTCCTAATCTATCTTCACAGGGGAACATATATATGCCTCAGAGTTATGAAGAACAGGGCACGAAACGTATCGACCCTAACCTCTTACAAGCATTTAAGAATAATCCTTATACACATAGTCTCAATTCCAGTGTCTAATAAGAATACCGCTATTATAAAATATCGAAGATATTGTATAATGGATGATCCCGAGTTTCTAAGAGCATTAAACAGATACTATAAACTGAAACATCAATATGAAACTTATCTAGCATCGCAATCGTCTGGTTCACTTATACGACCTAAGGATCCCAGTGCCATGAAGGAATATATTCTTCAGAAAAAAAAGCGTATTAAAAAGAAGAAGAAGAAATGCCTTATTTGCTCTCAAGTGGGAGGTATGATTTTCTCCGAACATGACCGTATTCTGTCAGCACAATGCGGGAATCCTGAACGACCTTGTAATCTAGATATCCAGTTGTTTATAGGACAATTTATTACACAAGAACAACTGATGAAGTATTGGTTAGACGAATATGATGAAAGCGTGGCAGATATAATGAGATTAAAATACGATTTTCTTTTTAATTACCTGACTGAACAAGAGATGAGCGAACAATTAGTAGGTACCAAAAAGGAACTAAATGAGGCTAAGGAAGAGTTGGACGAGTCTCTCTCTTCTTTTATAAATATTGTGGATAACAAAGAGAAGAAGGAGTTATTAAGGATGTCTAGGGCTCAACTTGCTGAGTATGTATTAGCTATGAAGGAATACATGGTTCAGTATAAGAAAACGGGTTCAAAGGAAGCTCTTCGTGATACTGTCACACTTTATAAGGATCGTGTATTACCTGTTCTAAAAGAAATTCGAACAGCCGTTTATTCCACAATGGATTTTGATTTTGAAAGGAGTGAAGAAGATAAAGATAAGTTTGGTGCCCGCCTAACCCATACCGAAATTATACATAGTCCCTTTTCTCAACAAGATTTAGAAATTAATATAGGAGATCCGCCAGCTATCATTGCGAATAATATCTAATACTATTTCATGAAGTATAAATGTATTCTTATATTCGTTGCATCATTCTTTATTGGCATGTGCCTAGTATTTTTAAGCCCCATGGAATATAAAACCGTATTTGTTTATCCTACCCCTGACAATGTTAAGAATATACAATATAAAGATACAGCAGGCACCTGTTATCAATTTGAAGCCAACTCCATTTCGTGTGATTCGGTTAAAAAGGTCAGTGCAATCCCAGCTCAATCGTAAATATATTTGCTATGTATATAGCAAATGAATTTAAAAGATATGTTGAATAGTGAACCTGGAAGAATTGTGATAGCCGCAGTACTAGGATTTGGTTTATCTACCTTATTTAGAAAATCCTGTAAGGATAAAAATTGTATAAAGTTTAAAGCACCCGATTTGGACAAGATAGAAGGAAAAACCTACCGTCATAATGGACAATGTTATCAATTTTCTGCATCAAGTGGAACGTGTAATAAGGGCAGAGAAACTATACGATTTGCGTAATCTCTCGAAGTGAATCAATATGAGTAATATGTAGAATGAGTGCTACAACGAATATTGCAGATCTTCCATCACAAGTAACATTTTCTGGAACGGAACAGGCCACCCCCCAACAACAGCCTCCACAGCAGCTAGCACAACCACCCATTACTCCAGCCTCTGACACCCAACATCCTCAGCTGACTCCTCAGATGCAGACAGAGATTCTCTCTAATATCCAGAATGCTAGTCGACATGGGGGGACAGACCTACCCTCTAGAGATATTCCCCAACAAACCGCATCTATTGTACAAGATCCCCAAATTAAGCCCAATTATGTACCTCCTCCTCCTCAGGATTATATAGGCGAATATAACACCGCGGCTCAAGCTCAGGAATCTATTCAACGACAGCATAAACGGTTACAGCGTATTGATTTTCTTTTCGAAGAGTTCCGTATTCCATTAATTATTGCGGGTTTATATTTTCTATTTCAACTACCCGCTGTGAACCGATTTATCATGAAACTAATTCCCTCCCTGTTCGACACAGATGGTAACATTACATTTGTAGGTTCCATCGCGAAAAGTGCCTTGTTTGGTGCATACTATTACATTTTCGCAAAATCTATGAGCCATTTAAGTCAAATATAATATGTTTGATAGGATATAATGAGCGGGCCCACGATGACCATTGATTCATCTGCCGTCTCCCCTGGAGAGGTTACCACTACACAAGTCATTCCTTTAACATTCACATCTAGTGAGGTGACATCTGATTTTGTGGCAGGTGACATAACACCCGGAAATGGTGCGATTAGTAACTTTCAGGGCGTCGGCGAAGTAGCCAACCCAGGAATCGTCGTGGCGGTAAGCGGGTACAAAGCCATTGCTTTATATAACAGAGGTATTGATGACTTAACGATAAAATTTGCATACCTGCCCCCTACCTCAGGGACTGCAAATGTTAAGGTAATACCAACTAAAAATACCGTTGATACTTCTGGCATAATAACACTAGGGACAGGTCAGGCATACGATGAGACGCCGCAGGAAATTGAGCACTGGAATATAAATGACTACATAATGATTTATCTACAAAATAATTCAGGCGGCAATCCGAAACTTGGAGCAGCGTGTTATTTTTATATATCGAATTCAGGTTTACTCGACTATCCTTCATCCATAAACATGTTTGAATCAGGCGGAAATACTGTTATTAGATATTCTGATATTGGTAATAGAAACAACACCTACGTACAGGGATCTTTTGAAAATGATTTTTTTGGCTCACTTGGTGGTTCAATTTGGGAGAATGGTTCAACCTATGGAGATCTTTATTGGTATTTTGATGATAGCAGCGGTACATCCTTAGTAACTGATAATTTTGGGGGTCAGGGGTTCCTCACCAAGGACGCAGGGAGCGGGAGCGGAATGTATGACCCGTCGCCCGAAGGAGCAGCCTTCATCCCACTCTTCTTTTTCAACACTTCGGAAACCACAGGCGTGGCGGAGTATACAGCAGACTTTACGGCCGCCGCAGATGGCGCATGCTCGGCTGTAGTGAATGCGGGGGCATACACATCGGGTGGTATTGGAAACCAAGTATCTAACACGTTTACTTGGACCTATGATGGTACAGCACCCTTCATCACACACACAACAGTAGCTAACGACAATTCAACTATCAGTGTGACATTCGATGAAGCTGTGTATAATACAGATGGTGGATCCGGTTCATTAGAGGTATCAGACTTTGTATTCTCCATCGCCGGAGGTACAGCCACCTTAGCGAGCACAGAGCCCATCACCATAAGTGAAAGCGGCAATGAGTATACCTTAGGGCTAAGTTTATCGGGGACTCCAAATGGCTTAGAAGTAGTCACCGTAAATCCTGCTTCAGCTACATCCATTTATAACGAAGCAGGTATCGCTGCCTCTGTCACCCAAAGCAATAATACAGGTAGTCTTAATGGACCACCAACCATCACAAGCACAACAGTAGCTAGCGACAATTCAACTATCAGTGTGATATTCGATGAAACCGTGTATAGTACAGATGGTGGATCCGGTTCATTAGATAGATTTGACTTTGTATTCTCCATTGCCGGCGGTATAGCCACGTTAGCTTCCACACCAAGCAGCTGCACGGGCACTATAGGCTCTGAGTATCACTTAGGGATGAGTTTATCGGGGACCCCAAATGGATTAGAATTAGTTACCGTAAATCCTGCCTCAGCTACATCCATTTATAACGCAGCAGGTTACCCGGCATCTATCACCCAAACCAACAATTCCGGTTATCTTAATGGACATCCTGTCATCACAGGCACAACAGTAGCTAGCAATAATTCAACTATCAGTGTGACCTTCGATGAAGCTGTGTATAATACAGATGGTGGATCCGGTTCATTAGAGATATCTGACTTTGTATTCTCCATCGCCGGAGGTTCAGCCACCTTAGCGAGCACAGAGCCCATCACCATAAGTGAAAGTGGCAATGAGTATACCTTAGGACTCAGTTTATCAGGGATCCCCAATGGTTCAGAAGTAGTCACCGTAAATCCTGCCTCAGCTACATCCATTTATAATGTAGTAGGTCTCGCTGCCCATGTCATCCAAAGCAATAATTTCGGTAGTCTAAATGCAGTACCAACCATTACAGGCACAACAGTAGCTAACGACAATTCAACTATCAGTGTGACCTTCGCTGCAGCCGTGTATAGTACAGACGGCGGATCCGGTTCATTAGAGGTATCTGACTTTGTATTCTCCATCGCCGGAGGTACAGCCACCTTAGCGAGCACAGAGCCCGCCACTATAAGTGAAAGCGGTAATGAGTATACCTTAGGACTCAGTTTATCAGGGATCCCCAATGGTTCAGAAGTAGTCACCGTAAATCCTGCCTCAGCTACATCCATTTATAACGCAGCAGGTCTCCCTGCCTCTACATCCCAAAGTAATAATTTAGGTAGTCTTAATGCAGAACCCTTCATCACAGATACGTCCCTGGCAAGCGACAATTCGACCATCACGGTTACCTTCGCCGCAGCCGTGTATAGTACAGACGGCGGATCCGGTTCATTAGATAGATTTGACTTTGACTTCGTCCTGGTTGGCGGTGTAGCCACGTTAGCTTCCACACCAAGTACTCTAAGTTCCGCCGGTAATGAGTATACCTTAGGACTTAGTTTATCAGGGATCCCCAATGGTTCAGAAGTAGTCACCGTAAATCCTGCCTCAGCTACATCCATTTATAACGCAGCAGGTCTCCCTGCCTCTACATCCCAAAGTAATAATACAGTTAATCTTTTGAACTTACCCACTATGACCATTTCTTCAACCATAGTCAATGGTACCTCTACCAATATATCTCCCATTCCTTTAACATTTACATCTAGTGAGGTAACGTCTGATTTTGTGGCAGGTAGTATTACGCCTACCAATGGGACTCTTTCAGGATTTTCTGGGGGTGGTATCACCTATACAGCAGACTTTACTGCCACCGGAACAGGCGATCCAGTGGTCGATTGTGAGGCTGTAGTGGCGCCGGGAGCATACACATCTTCGGCAACAGGTGCTTCTAATTCAGTATCGAATACGTTTGAATGGACGTATGATACGGTACCACCTACGATGACCATCACTTCCTCAACAGTCAATTCGGGTTCAAGCACTAATGTATCCCTCATTGCTGTCACATTTACCTCCAGTGAAGATACTACCGATTTTGAGTCAGCAGGTGTTACACCTTTCAATGGGTCTATTTCAGCATTTTCTGGAGGTGGTGCAACCTATACAGCCTCATTCACTCCTTCATCCGAGGGTATATGTAATATGGTGGTAGATCCAGATACATTCAAAGATGCGGCGGGTAATTTTAATACAGTATCAAATACATTTACTTTTACCTATGACACGACCAAACCTACGATGGCTATCACTTCTGCGACAGTCAATTCTGGTTCAAGCACGGGGGATACTTCGATTGATGTCACGTTTACCTCCAGCGAAACAACTATCAATTTTGCTTCTGGGGATATTACCGTTACCAATGGGTCTATTTCAGTATTCGGGGGAAGTGGTACCACCTATACAGCCACCTTCACAAGTGACGTCGGGGGCACCTGTAGCATACTGGTAGCGGCAGGTAAATTCACCGATACCGCGGGTAATTTTAACACTGTATCTAACACATTTAGTTGGACATATATCGATACTGGACCTACGATGACCATTACGTCTCACGTAGTTCTTTCAGGTTCATCTGTGGATGTGAAAAAGCTTATTTTAATATTTACATCAAGTTTTGCAACCAATGATTTTACGCTAGCAGATATTTCGTTTACGGGAGGCACTCTTAGTAGCTTTTCTTGTGTGGATTGCAATAGCGCCGGTTCAATTTATACCGCAGTATTTATCATTGCGGACATTTGTACCACAGCAGCTGTTTGGGTGGAGGCGGGTAAATATACTGATGTGATTTTCCATCATCCTAACAATGCATCGACCATATTTAGCTGGACCTATGCTCCGCACTGTCCTATTGCAGCCATTTTACCTACAGGCGTATTAGCACCACATTCGGGCAACCTGTCGCAAAAAATGATACAAGCAAATAAAGTCATATATAGCAGTTCCCATGGAGGACAAAAATATATTTCAAATAAACCTTATATAGACCCAAAGATACGTCCTATAGGAAAAATATACTACACAAGATATATAACCTTCTATTTGTATAGTGATCCCTTAACCATTAGCACTTTTTTTTCTATGTTTCCATGGTCTAATTATGGTAATACCCTTTCCGAATCATTGGAATTGGCGACACTATTTTTGACTATGCTTTCCAATGTACCACGTCGATTATCCGCGGATCATCTTCTTCCTTATTACGCAACAACCACCGAAGTTAGTTATTTAAAATATGTTGATGGCAGTATCACTGGAGGAGATATCTTGTTAACAGATACACAACCGTATTTTTTAATCTTCAATAACTTATCATAACATTGCCTGTGCAGGTACATTCAAACAAAATTGGGGGTGATATCCTTGATCCAAACATCGTTTATGTGATTCAAACGGTTCTTTGCATGTAGACTGAGTATAACCAATTAAGATACCTATACATAAAGCGAATAGTCCGTATAGTACAATGTTCATTGTACTATATGTAGATAGATTTAACAGAAACTAGAATGCACATGCCCCTAAACAACAATCGTCAGGTTTCCAATATGTCTCACGTAAGTATTCGGGATTATCCCAATCAAATCGTTCATGTTTTCCCTTCTGCATTACATGAACCGTTGAATTAGCTGGAGCTCCATCCTCGCGCATGCCGTGAAATATGGATACTGAATTGACCGATGGTGGGATCCTCTAGAGTCGACCTGC
>JGI24919J38490_100001_pt1 | contig 29531 bp, 23 predicted proteins | sample LinPFosmplate7_FD_38490 | JGI IMG/M metagenome (IMG submission 38490) | reverse complement strand
TCGAGCTCGGTACCCGGGGATCCCACCAGCAAATAATCGTATTGGTTTTGCTTCATTTATATAATGTTCAAAATTATCATACTCAACAACTCTGGCTAATTCTTTATAGTCAAGCCCTGCTCGCCTTAGACGTTTATCAGTCATCTCAAATCCGAAAGGTTTAATTAAATGTAGGCTTATACCCATATTTGCGGATAGTCGGATGATACTTCCTGTATTGCTTGGTATCTCAGGCTCAAATAATACTAAATTTAACATAATATTTTATTTTTACGCTTGAAATAACTTAATCATCCCATAGAAAGTATGTAAATTAATGAAATACATTAATCTCAATTCTATGATTAATGCTAAATTAACCACTCAATTTCAATGTATAGCAAAACCAGCTTGTTGATATAATAGCAACCTTATGCAAGAATACTTAAAAATTACTAGGAACGGTCTTTGGAATAACAATCAAGCATTGGTCGCTTTGTTGGGCTTGTGCCCACTTTTAGCTGTAACCAATAATGTTACTAACGCTATTAGCTTGGGCTTGGCAACAACATTTGTGTTGGTCTGCTCTAACCTTAGTGTTTCACTATTTCGTAACCACATCCGAAAAGAAGTAAGAATTCCAATCTTTGTTTTATTGATAGCTTCTTTTGTGACATTAGTTGACCTTATTATGCAGTCATTCTTTTACGACATGTACTTAATACTCGGTATTTTTGTTCCTCTTATCGTTACCAACTGTGCAATATTAGCACGTGCTGAAGCTTTCGCTTCAAAGAACACCTGGGACAAATCTGTTATTGATGGTTTGATGATGGGTGTGGGCTTTTCAATAGTATTAGTATTGCTAGGAGCGATGAGAGAAATCCTAGGAAGTGGAACACTATTTGATCAGGCGGATCTGATTTTTGGTGATTTAGGCTCTAGCCTGAAAGTGACTTTGTTTGATCAATACCAAGGAACACTAATCGCTTTATTGCCGCCAGGTGCTTTTATTGGCTTGGGTTTGATTGTCGCCCTTAAAAACTTAATCGATTCAAGACAAATGACCGCCCAAACTTTAGCTAACTCTAAAGCGACTCTAGAACCTCAAACAAACTAAAGTTACTCCATGTCTGGGAGAAAAACGATTAATGATTTTCTTAGTGAAGATCTGATTGATATTACCCATTTATTGACCTTGGCGCTTGGTCAAAAAAAAGAGCAACTTTATACTGACTCAAATTACGAGCTTACCAATAAAGAACTGAAAAGGCTTGATGAACTTATCCAGCAAAGACTGCAAGGAAAGCCTTTTGCTTATTTAAGTGGTTCACAAGGTTTTTATCATCTAGACTTCAAAGTGTCTCCCGCTACCTTGATTCCAAGACCTGAAACTGAACTACTAATCGATATTGCAATTGATTTATTTAAACCAAACCAATTGATTGATGTTATAGACTTAGGAACTGGCAGTGGAGTGATTGCTATAACTTTAGCTGATAAATGTCCTTCGTGGCGTATAAGTGCGACCGATAAATCAAAAGAGGCATTAAAAATTGCCAAAAAAAATACAACTAAAGATATTAATTTCTATCACAGTAGTTGGTTTGATAAGCTGACTGGGAAAACTTTTGACTTAATAGTTAGCAATCCACCCTATCTAGCAGAAAATGATTCTCATCTTGAAAGTCTCAAATACGAACCTATCGAGGCATTGATTTCTGGGAAAGATGGGCTAGATGACATCAGAGAAATTATACAAAATGCTCCTAAATATTTAAATCAAGGCGGCTATCTGCTTCTAGAACATAGTGATAGACAACAAAAAGAAATTGTCGAGTTATTGAAACTTTCTTTTGTTAATATTCTTACCTATCAAGATCTTAACGGTTTAGACAGGGTAATACTTGCGCAAGTAAGATAATATATTGAAATATAATCTTAGTATGAAAAAACTACTCAAAATTTTGACTGAAAAAATAGATACACTTGTGGTTGGTGGTGGTCAGGCAGGTATAGCCATGAGTGAGCACCTGAGCAACTGCAATGTGCCTCACCTCGTTCTTGAGAGACACCAGATTGCGGAACGCTGGCGTTCTGAAAGATGGGATTCTCTGGTTGCTAATGGTCCGGCCTGGCATGACCGATTACCAGGAATGGAGTTCGCGAATTTCGATCCCGATGCATTTCCTTCCAAGGAAAGGGTTGCGGACTATTTAGTCGCTTATGCAGATATGATCAATGCGCCTATCCGTTGTGGTGTAGAGGTAAGAGAAGTGCAAAGAAATATTAGCCACCCGGGCTTTCGTATCGAAACCTCGGATGGTGTAATCGAAGCCAACAATGTGGTTGCCGCCACAGGATCTTTTCAAATACCTGTAATTCCAAACCTAGTTCCTGCAGATGCAGAAATCACGCAGATCCATTCCAGCGCCTACCGCAATCCAAAACAATTACCAGAGGGAGCAGTTCTAGTAGTTGGAGCAGGATCATCAGGGGCACAGATCGCAGATGAACTATTGCTTTCAGGTAAATCTGTTTACCTTTCTGTTGGCCCACACGACCTTCCTCCTCGAAGCTATCGTGGACGTGATTTTGTCTGGTGGCTAGGGGTTCTCGGTAAATGGGACGCTGTGACTATGGAGCCAGGTATGGAACATGTCACCATTGCGGTAAGCGGAGCTCGTGGTGGTCATACGGTTGACTTCCGGGGTCTTGCTAGGCAAGGGATAACGCTTGTTGGTAGGACAGAATCCTTCAAAAATAATGTGATGCACTTCGCGACAGATCTTGCGGATAATATTGCCCGAGGGAATGCATATACTCTTTCGCTGCTAGACGAAGCCGACGCTTATGTAGTAAGAAATGGTCTCGACTTTCCAGAGGAACCTGAAGTCCGAAAAGTCGAACCAGACCCGGCGTGTGTAACTAATCCTGTTCTTGAGTTGAATCTGACAGAAGTTGGAATAACTTCAATACTGTGGGCTACCGGTTTTGATGTTGATTACAGCTGGTTAAAGGTTGACGCCTTCGATGAAGAAGGCAAGCCGAAACATGAGCGTGGCATTTCAGCCGAAGCCGGGATTTATTTTCTGGGATTGCCATGGCAGTCACGAAGAGGATCATCGTTCATCTGGGGCGTCTGGCACGATGCCAAGTTTCTGGCTGACCAGATATCCATTCAACGTAATTATCTGGCGTATGATGATTCAGCGCGATGAAAGCCTAAAAGCGCATCAAACCTTGATAATACTTAGGGCTAAATAGACTTATAATGAAAAAATCTATGACACACCAACGAATTAGAAAATTTAATACCGCAGAAATGTATCCTGGTAAAGGGATGGATAATGATCTCTGTATGGCAGTGAGAGCGGGCAACCGAGTATTTTTAAGAGGGCAAACAGGTTTTGACTTGGATGGCAATATGACGGGTGTTGGTGATGCTGCAGTACAAGCAGAAAATGCAATGAGTTGCGTCAAGATATTGCTTGAAGAATCAGGTGCCAAGTTAGAACATATTTGCAAAGTAACAATCTATATCACCGACCGATCTTATCGTGAAGAAGTATATGAGGTAGTTGGTCGTTGGCTTAAAGGTATTCATGTATGTTCTACTGGTTTAATTGTCAAAGGATTAGCATTGCCAGAGATGATGATGGAAATTGATGTTGAGGCAATAATTCCAGAGGATGATTAAATTCTAAACAAAAAGAATTAAGAGGAGAGTGAGTTATGACTTTTTCTGTTGCCGGGTTTTGTAAGAGAACGGGTATGGTTGGCGTTTCTATCACCTCGTCTAGTATTTGCGTGGCAAGCCGCTGCCCCTGGGTTCGTGCAGGCGTTGGAGCGGCAAGCACTCAAAATATTACTGACCCAAGTTTGGGCAATGAAATGCTAGATTTGATTGCAAAGGGTTCAAATCCTGAGCAAGCAATTCAAATGGTTACTAAGGGACGACAATTTATCGATTATCGGCAATTGTCTGTGATCGATATTAAAGGTCGAAGTGCTAGCTTTACTGGCTCAGAAACTCTCGGTACTAATGCAGTGTTTAGGGGTGATGGTTGTATTGCAGCGGGAAATCTGTTGGGCAGTAATGAAGTGCCTCAGGCTATGGTTGATAGTTTTTCTATACACTCAAACTTACATCTGGCTGAGCGATTATTGTTAGCCTTGCAGGCTGGCCTTGATGCAGGCGGTGAAGAGGGTCCTGTACACTCGGCTGGAATTAAGGTTGCACATGAACATTCTTGGCCATTAGTGGATTTACGAGTGGATTGGGCTGATGAGAAACCTATTGATCAGTTACTAGAGTTGTGGCGGAACTTTGAAGAACAAATGATGGATTACAATGCTCGTGCCATAGACCCCCGAAGTGCCCCAAGCTATGGTGTTTCTGGAGATCTCTAGTATGCCATCTAGCATTGCATCAGAAAAAGAAACAATCTCAGTAATTGAGGCCAAAGCAATTGAGTTGCTGAGAACCTTAGTTGGGTTTGACACCACCAGCTATAAGTCTAACCTTGAATTAATTGAATTCATTCAATCTTATTTGATGAATTATGATATTCAATCGACTTTGGTGCATGATGAGAGTGGCAAGAAGGCCAACTTATATGCAACCATTGGGAGCACAGATATTGGTGGGATTATGTTATCAGGGCATACTGATGTTGTGCCGGTGGCTGGTCAAGACTGGAATACTGATCCATTTTGTTTGATAGAATCTGGTGATAAGCTATATGGACGTGGCAGTGCTGATATGAAAGGTTTTATCGCTTTAGTATTAAGCCGCGTGCCAGATATGTTATCTGCCAATCTTAGTAAACCTATCCATTTGGCTTTTTCTTACGATGAAGAAGTTGGATGTGTTGGTGTCCAGCGCTTATTAGATCTATTGGAACACCAACCAATAAAACCAAGTTGTTGTATTGTTGGTGAGCCAACTAGCATGGAAGTTGTTATTGGGCACAAAGGCAAGTGCGCTCGTCGTGTGCAAGTAATAGGCCATGCTTGCCATTCTGGACAATCACCCTTCGGAGTTAATGCGATTGACTACGCATCAGAATTAATTGTATACATTCGACAATTGGCGCGGGAAAAAGAAAAAAATGGCCCCTTTGATAAAGACTATGAGGTGCCTTACACAACACTTCATACTGGAGTTGTGCAAGGGGGAACAGCGCTTAATATTGTGCCTAATTTCTGTCAGTTTGATTTTGAAATCCGCCATCTGTATGAAGAAGATCCTCAGTATTTATTAGATAAAATAGAAGCCTATACACGAGACCATCTAGAAACAGAAATGCGCTCGATTGCAGCTGACACAGGTTTTGATTTTGAAACGTTAGCAACTTATCCAGGCTTATTAACAGATCCAGGCATAGAGTTTGTTTCTTATGTAAAGCAATTACTTGATAATGATGCCCATAGTAAAGTGACATTTGGCACTGAGGGTGGATTGTTTCAAAAACGTCTTGGTATCCCTACTTTAGTCTGTGGACCTGGTAATATCAACCAAGCGCATAAGGCTAATGAATATATCAGTCTTGAACAGTTACAAATTGGAGGTAAATTTTTGGATTGTTTAATACAATCTTTGAATTGATACTTTTATTATGGTGATAAAAACCACTTAGAAAGATTATTTAGCCGATTTAATTTGCGAAAGAATCACTCCTATAGTTACTATTACTGCGCCAATTGCTTGCTGCCAATTCCAACTTTCACCAAGCAAAAAAAGAAAAAACATTACATAAAATGGTAAGGCATTTAAATGAAATGAAGCTATACCAATTCCAAGCCCTCTTACACCCCTTATCCAAAAAATTTGTGATATTGCGAATCCAAACCAAGCATAGATAAGTAATAGCCCTAAATGTCTTACTGTAATTTCTGGATATGGCCCAATGAATTGAAAAAATAAATTACAAATAACATATAAAACAAGAGCAAAGACTACCATCCCAAAAGTTGTTATGGTTGATTGCCCAAGAGAGGTCATTTCTGGAAGATTTTTTACTGTTGCACGGGACCCCCAAGCAAATATTGCTGAAGGTAAAAAAACAAGCAATACCCCCAAACGAAGACCGAAACTAACACTATCAAGAGTTGCCCCTGTTGCCAAAAAACCCCCAAATAACACTAAAATAATTCCCATCAAAAACCATCGACTAATTCTCCTTCCATCAAGGATGACCTCTAAAGTCACTGCTGCCAATGGCATCGTAGCAGTAGAAAGCGCAGCAATTACAGGTGTTGTTACTGATTGCAGATAAAGTAACAAAAAAGAGCCTAACCCAAAACCTATTCCACCAATCCAGATTCCTTTAATCCAATTAGCGTTTTTTACAGTAGTACTTCCTTCAAGAACAATCCAAATAACAAATAATAAGGCAAATGCAAATAAATTTCTAACCGTTATAATCGTCAGAATATCCCAGTCATCCAACAAAAATTCAGCTGCAGGAAATCCTAACGCAAAAATACTAATACAAGCAATAAGTATAGCGTTCGATTTAATGATTTCAGAATCCTCATGTTTTGAGATCACTGAATGATCTTTTTTCCAAAGCATTCTTTTTTTTTAGAAGTTTTTCTTTAATATTTAACAAGCGCAATATTACAGTGAGAAAGAACATAAAAAATGTAATTTTAATATTTTTTTTTGGTTGCATAAAGTGGGGAGTTGAGACATAATGAGTTTTTCATTTTTGAATTCAAATTAATGGCTATGAAACAAAGCAGGAGAAGGTTTGATAAGTCTGAATACCTAGAAAGACAAAGAAAAACTAGATTATCTATGGAGTCTAAAGGTGTCGACCTGTTGATTGTTTATGATCCTGCCAATATGTGCTGGCTTACTGGTTACGATGGTTGGTCATTTTATGTTCACCAATGTGTCGTAATTGGAACAGATGGTCTACTTTTTTGGTACGGAAGAGGTATTGATGCTAAAGGTGCTGAGCTTACAACAGACCTTGACCTAGATAACATTGTTCCCTATTCAGACGATTATGTGATGAGTACGGAGCGTCACCCGATGGAGTTTCTCGCAACTATATTAAAAGATAAAGAATTAAACAAAAGAAGAATTGGTTTAGAAAAAGATAATTATTATTTTTCAGCTCGAGCTGCTGAATCTTTATATAGCAGCCTTCCGGATGCAATTTTTAGTGATCAAACTGGTCTAGTGAATTGGCAAAGAGCAGTTAAGTCAGATACTGAGATTACCTATATGAAGCGTGCAGGAAAAGTCATAGAGGGTGTCTACGAGCGAGTCATGAAAGTCGCTAAACCTGGGATGAGGAAAAATGATTTAGTTGCTGAAATAATGCATGCAGGCGCCCAAGGCCATCAAGGCCATTATGGCGACTACACTTCGTTCGTACCTCTCATTGGCGCTGGTGATGAAGCGGCAGCTTGTCATATGACCTGGAATGATCAACAATTGAATAACAATGAAGGCATGTTTTTGGAATTGGCTGGTGCTTATGCCAGATATCATTGCCCTTGTTCAAGGACTTTATTTTTGGGTATCCCTCCGCAACAATACCTCGACATTGAAAAGGTGATTTCTGAGTGTATTGAAAATGCTATTTCGATGTTTAAACCTGGCAATACCTGTGCTGAAATATCCGATGACTTTACGGCAACTCTAAAAAAATACGGTTATGAAAAAAATAACCGCTGTGGCTACCCCATTGGACTCAGCTACCCGCCCGATTGGGGTGAGCGTACAATGAGTCTTCGTGAGACTGATCAAACCATTCTCGAGGAAAATATGACATTTCATTTCATGCCAGCCATCTGGTTTGATGACTGGGGCTTTGAAATGACAGAAAGTATTCGTGTTGGACAGAATGGTGGTGAATGCTTGTCCAAGGTTCCTAGACAATTATTAGTTAAATAGTAATATTCGTGGTTGTTAATTGACTTCCCGGAGAGAAAAAAAGGACTATAAAAAATCTATTTAACAACTCCAGATCTGCGAATCAAACTATCTGGAACTATTTCTGTATCCTTAATTTTATCAAGTACTGCATAACTAAAGTAACGTCTGAGTCCAATATTAGCTTTCAAAACTCTTTTTAGAAAATCTTGATAATCTGAAACATCTTTAACAAGGACTTTTAAAATATAATCTAGGCCTCCGCCCACTGACCAACATGATAGTACCTCATCAAAGCTCATGATGGCACTTTCAAAACGAGCAAATTCACCTTCTTTGTGACTTTCCAGTTCAACCTCGGTAATCACTAGATGAAAATTTTTTAGAAAAGGAGAAGACAATTTTGCACCATAACTCTCAATAATTCCCTCTTCTTCTAACCTTTGAAGTCTATCCCAAGAAGGAGTAAGCGATAAACTAATCCTTTCTGCAAGGGCAGTTTTAGTAATTCTACCTTCTTCCTGGAGTATAGAAAGTATTTGAATGTCTCTTTCATCAAGTTTATACATAGGAAAATTATCTCATAAAGGAGATAAAAATTCGAGTTTTTCAGAATAATAAACAAAATAAATACTGTTTTAGCCCATTAAACCTTTAATTAATTCTGTTAGTCAGTATATGTAAGATTTGTTCAAAAGTGGACTGATTAGAGGTAAAGACCGGCTTCCCAATAGCCCTTTCAATTTCAGGAATAATTTCTGTTGATCTTAGTGCTGTACAGGAAATAAATAAGGCATCAGCCTTATCATCTATAGCTAACTTTGCAGCAGCAATAATATCACCAGGGATCACCATAGCAACATCTCTATCATCATCCATATCCATATGCATGGCAGATAGAATTTCTAAACCTTGTCGCTGCAAATAGTCAGACAATAAGGTTGACACGTCATTGTTGTAGGGTGTTAATACGCTAATCTTATTAATACCTTTAAGCATAATGTTTCCAACCACAGCCTGAGATGTAGTGAGAACTTTTGCACTCGGCTTGCTTTTTTGGATGGCTAATTTAACAGCATCATCGCCTAAAATAGAGGAAGAAGAGGTGCAATTAAAAACAACCAGATCAAGATCATAGCCAGGCAGTATCTCATTGGAAACTTGAGTCAAATCGCCTTCAATAGCTGCCAAGGAATCCGGCGTCATCGGGTTAGCAAAATAAATTCTATTAAAATAAAAGTCAAATTCTGGCTGATGTTCATTGTAAAGACGCACAAAATCACGTTCAAAAGTGAAATCAGTGTTGAGTACAATTAAACCAACGGAAGGTCTGTCAATGTTGTTATATAAATTCTTTGGGATTCGATATTTTGTTGAATTAATCGTCATAATTAATAACTACTTAGTGTTGAATAGTTTTAGAAAATAAGTGCATCACAATTACACCTGAAATAATTAAAGCCATACCAATCATAGATGCAAGGTCTGGTACCTCTTTGTAAACAAATGCACCAATAATAGCAACTAAAACGATTCCGAGTCCCGACCAAACAGCATACACTAAGCCTAGAGGCAAGTCCCTTAAAGCAAGTGTCATTAGCCAGAATGAAATAAGATAGAAAATTACAAGAAAAGTTGTGGGTATGAGTTTTGTAAACTCTTCTGTGACCTTAAGAAGACTTGTACCAGCAACTTCTGCTGCAATTGCTAATGCTAAATAAAAATAACTCATTTAACCCCTTAAGAATCCAACAAAAACCAAAGTATAACCTGGAGCTGACTAGGATATTAATAAAAGTAAGAAGTTGGTCTGTAAGCCGGGTTCTGTTTGACCGAAGTCACGATAGTCATTCATCTAAGATAACTGTCACCAAGTATCTTTAGCACTCTACCCGAAGACAGCGCGAGTCACGCCTATGCCTTCCTATTTGAGCTTGCTCCAAGTGGGGTTTACCTTGCCACACTTATTACTAAGTGTGCGGTGTGCTCTTACCACACCATTTCACCCTTACCTATCAGATAGGCGGTATTTTTTCTGTTGCACTTTCCGTCGCATCACTGCGCCTAGCCGTTAACTAGCACTTCACTCTGTGGAGCCCGGACTTTCCTCTTAATGCATCTGCATTCAGCGACTATCCGACCAACTTCAAAGGAAAATTATACGCTAGGATTAATGAATTAAAACGAAGTGCTTGTATTCTCTCTAGACTTTGACTAATTGGGCTCTGCAAGAAGGATGTTATCGAAAACCTTGTGAATATTATGGCCATCAGTGTCAACTGCTACAGTGACCGGCATATCTTTAACTTCAAGCTCGTAAATCGCCTCCATACCGATATCCTCAAAGGCAACTATTTTAGCTTTTTTTATGGACTTGGAGATCAAATACGCCGCCCCACCAACTGCAATCAAGTAACTTGCCTTATGTTTTTTGATGCTCTGTATTGCGGACTCGCCCCTTTCAGCTTTACCAATCATGCCAAGAATCCCTGTATTTTCCAGCATCATGTCGGTAAATTTGTCTAGCCGAGTCGCAGTAGTCGGTCCAGCTGGCCCAATTACCTCATCTCCAACGGGATCTACTGGGCCCACATAATAAATAAATTTATTTTTAAAATTAACACCTTTTGGTAAACCCTCACCGCTCTCAATCATCATATTTAAGCGTTTATGGGCCGCATCTCGACCGGTAATCAAGGTGCCTGTTAGCAATAAAGTATCACCAATATTCCAGCCCTGCATTTGTTCACGAGTCAGTTTATCTAAATCAACTTTTGTGTATTGCGAAACATCCATCTCCAAATCTGGATAGAGATCTATGTCCACCTCAGGCAATTCAGCAACACCTGAACCGTCTAGGGTGAAATGGACATGCCTCGTTGCAGCACAATTAGGGATCATGGCAACTGGTTGCGAGGCTGCATGCGTTGGGTAATCATGAATCTTTACATCAAGAACAGTTGTCAGACCACCCAACCCCTGTGCGCCAATACCAAGCTCATTAATCCTTTTAAATAAGTCAATTCTGAGTGATTCAATTTCAGTGTGCTGATTTTTTTCTTGTAATTCATTGATGTCGATCGGTTCCATCAAAGAAGATTTTGCCATTAGCATTGCTTTTTCTGCAGTTCCGCCAACTCCGATACCGATAATGCCGGGGGGACACCAACCAGCACCCATCGTTGGTATTGTTCTCATAACCCAGTCTGTTAAATTATCATCAGGATTAAGGACACTGAACTTGGCTTTATTTTCGGAACCGCAACCTTTTGCGGCAACAACAATATCTAGCTTATCACCCGGTACAAGTTTTGTATGAATAACTGCTGGGGTGTTGTCTTGAGTATTTTTTCTAGTGAACAAGGGGTCGCTGACTATCGATGCTCTTAGTCGGTTATCTGGGTCATTGTAAGCTCTTCGAACGCCTTCGTTGACCATCTCCTCTAAAGATAACTCTGCTTCCCATTGAATTTCCATACCAACCTCAACAAACACATTAACGATTCCAGTATCTTGACAAAGCGGCCGTTTTCCTAGTGCACACATCTTTGAATTGATTAGGATTTGTGCAATCGCATTTTTAGCACTCTTATTAGTCTCTTTTTCATACGCTAAAACCATAGCTTTGATAAAATCAGGAGCGTGATAATAGGAAATATATTGCAGTGAAGAATAGATACTTTCTATGAAATGTTCTTGTTTTATTTTCATATTTATTTAGTTATTGGTATTGTCTAATGAAACCAAGCAGGTTATATTATATCTTCTAATCATTTTAATCAATATCTAGCTAGGAATTTCTTATGTTTAATTTATTCACAGGCCAAAACCTTTCTATCGACTTGGGTACGGCCAACACACTTATCTATATGGATGGCAAGGTGGTCTTAAACGAACCCTCAGTTGTTGCCCTTCGAAATGAGAAAGGAGTCTCAGAATCGACAGTTATCGCTGTAGGTCAGGAAGCAAAAAACATGCTTGGCAGAACTCCTGGAGCCATTGAGGCGATCAGACCAATGAAGGATGGGGTTATCGCAGACTTCAAAGTCACAGAAAAAATGCTTCAATATTTTATGAAAAAAGTACTTAAATCGGGGTTTTTTTCACCAAGTCCGAAGGTCCTTATTTGTGTACCTTGTGGCGCCACTCAAGTTGAGAGACGTGCCATCAAAGAAAGTGCTGTTGGTGCAGGAGCGAGAGATGTTTATCTGATTGAAGAGCCAATGGCAGCGGCTCTTGGTGCCGGCATGCCAATCGAAGAGGCCTCTGGTGCAATGGTATTGGATATTGGAGGTGGAACTACTGAAATTGCGATTATATCCTTAAATGGTATTGTTTATTCTGACTCTTTAAGATGTGGTGGTGATGTTTTTGATGATGCCATCGTCAAATTCGTAAGGAGAGTTTATGGCATCATCATTGGTGAGGCGACCGCTGAACAGATCAAAGAAGAAGTTGGAACTGCCTTTGAATCAAAAATAGTTAAAAAAATTGAGTTCCGAGGTCGTGCTGTTACCACAGGTTTGCCGGTAAGCTTTGAAATCAGCAATAACGAAATCTTAGAAGCCCTAAGTGAACCCCTTGGAATGATCATTAACTCTTTAAGGACTGCTTTAGAGCAAACGCCACCCGAACTTTCATCTGATATTGCACAAAATGGTCTAGTCGTCACTGGTGGTGGAGCACTATTAGAAGGCATTGATAGACTAATTAATAATAAAACTAACTTATCAGTCAGTATCGCCGATGACCCACTAACTTGTGTGGCCAGAGGTGGTGGTATTGCCTTGGATATGATTAACCAGCACGACATGGGGTTCTTGGCTGCAGAATAAAACTATAGATAAGTCGAACCGTTAATAATGCGACTTTTTAAACTAATCGTACCAATCCTAATTTCAATAATGCTTATTGTATTGGATGCCCGTTTCTCCTACTTAGATAGTTTCAAGCGTTTCACTTTAACTCTTTTCACACCTGTATACTTTGTTGTCGACCTACCCGGTCATGTTGTCGATTGGGTAAACGATCAAGGTGGCGATAAAGCGCAACTGGTTAGTGAAAACGAATACTTAGAAGGCAAACTAATTGAACTTAAAGCCAGACTTCAAATATACAACAATCTTGTTCTAGAAAATCAAAAATTAACTCAATTACTGGATGCCACTTATACAATTCCTGAACATCAAATAACCTTAGCACATGTTAAATCAATCTCTCAGTCGAGATTAAAAAAACAAATAATTATTAACAAAGGTAGCAAAGATGGTGTTCGCAATACACAGTTAGTAGTTAGTTCCGATGGGGTCGTTGGGCAAGTTACTCAGGCGACACCCCTATACTCAACTGTACTACTTTTAACTGACCCCACTCAACACATGCCCGTTAAAAATATTAGAAACGGTATTAGGGGAATTACCAAGGGCTTAGCGACTAATGAAAGAGGAATGATTGTTGAGTTTATACCATTAGATTCTGATATCAAATTGGGTGACATTTTTGTAACAAGTGGTATTGGCACAACATATCCTCCAGGATATCTTGTTGGAAAGGTATCTAAAATTGACAAACCACCCAATGAAGCTTTTTTAACGATAATACTCAAACCAATACAAAACATGGACAAATTAGAATTTATCTTGATTGTTTCAAAAAAGAATGACTAAAAACAATTCACTTTTATTGCTAACCAAAATAACTATTATTGCACTGATTGTTGGAGTAATTTCATTGCCTTCAGTACTAGAAATAGTATCCCCATTCTGGATGTTAATTTTCTTTATTTATTGGATTATATATACCAATACAAAAGTACTATACCTCTTTGCATTAATACTCGGTCTCTTGACTGACATATTACAAGGCGACATTCTAGGTCAAAATGCCTTGGCTTTACTGATAAGTTCTGCTTTCATTTTTAATGTCAAAAAATCATTTTATGTTTCAAACTTAACCACTCAACAGGTCTATGTTTTTATCGCTTCGCTCATCTACTTAATCGCACTAACATTGACTCACATAGCAATTCAGGGTTTTGATTTCAGCTGGTTGATTCTACTTTCACCTTTCACAGGATCGATTATCTGGCCCTTTGTCCGTCTACTCTTGGCAAAACTGAAACATTAATATAGTCAACTAGTATGGACAAAATTGCCAATACGAAAAGAGAAAGAAAGGTATTCAGATCAAGAATCGTTATCGCTTCTGTTTTCATGATTGCTATGGCCTTATTGCTAATTTATAGACTCTTTAGCCTGCAAATTATTAACCATGATTACTACACAGAAGAGGCTCTAGGTAATCAGCTACAAATACTTCCAATCACACCAATTAGAGGGGATATTCTAGATCGAAATGGTAAAGTCTTAGCAACGAATAAGCTCTCATATGTGTTGACCATAACTCCTGAAAAAATTGATAATATTAATGACACTTTCATTGAACTACAAATAAGTGAACTTATTGACGAAAAAGACATAGAGAAATTCAATAAAAATTTGAGTCGTTATAAAGAATTTCATAATATTCCAATCAAATACAATCTTTCTGAGTCAGTTGTGGCAGGTTTCCTTGTTGAAAATAAGTTACCTGGTATCGAAATTGAACCCTATTTTCATCGAGTTTACCCCAATGGTTCTTCTAGTTCACACATAATCGGTTACGTCTCCTCTATGAGCAAAGAAGATAAAGACTATTATGATAAAAATAATTACGCAGGAACCACTTTTGTTGGCAAAACAGGTATCGAAAAGCAGTATGAAAAACTACTACATGGTCTATCAGGTGAAAAACAAATCGAAAGGAATGTTGATGGAAGAGTTGTAAATTCAAAAGTTATCAAAGCTGCAGATCCTGGACAAGATATTTATTTAAATATCGATCTTGATTTACAGTTTGCAGCTGAATCACTTTTGGGTGATAGTCGAGGCGCACTGGCGCTTATCGATGTTAATGATGGCTCAATATTGAGTCTTGTTAGCACACCAACTTTTGATCCTAACTGGTTTGTTGGTGGAATTTCCATTGATCGATACCAGCAACTCAAAAATGACAAAGAACTACCACTTTTTGATAGAAGTATCAAAGGTCTTTACCCACCTGGTTCAACCATCAAACCGATGATTGCTTTGGCTGGATTAGAGCTAAAAAAAATCACCATTAAAGATCAAATATTCTGCCCTGGATATTACAAACTGCCAGATTATTCGAGAAAATTTAACGACTGGAAACGTTATGGACACGGCAATGTTGATGTAATAGAGGGAATCGCTCAGTCCTGTGATGTATTTTTTTATGATTTAGCTTATAAATTAGGCATTGATAATATTCATGATAGTCTTACTCACTTTCAGTTTGGCAACAAAACGGGGATTGACTTGCCAGGTGAATTAGGCGGCATTCTACCTTCAAGAGAATGGAAAAAAATTAATAAGGATGAACCTTGGTACAGAGGTGAAACTCTAATTACTGGAATCGGTCAAGGTTTTATGACAGCCAGCCCACTTCAGCTAGTCATAGCGACTGCTGCTATAGCGAACAAGGGACAACTATTATCACCGCAACTATTGATGCATTCTCAAACAAAAAGTGGCGAAATCTATGAAGATGTCAAAAAGCCAGCACGTCAAATCCCCATTAAAGATATTAACAACTGGGAGTTAATCATCGAAAGTATGAAACAGGTTATATATGGAAAACTTGGTACTGCACGAAGACTGAACCACAAGCTTACATATACGCTGGCAGGAAAAACAGGAACTGCTCAGGTTTTTAGTCTCGACCCAGAAGAAGAGTATATTGCGGAAAATATTGAAGAAAAATTAAGGGACCATGCTCTATTTACTGGATTCGCCCCTATTGAAGATCCCCAAGTAGCTATAGCTATCATTCTAGAAAATGCTGGAAGTGGTAGTTCAAAGGCAGCGCCATTAGCTAGAGAGATGCTAGATGTATATTTTAGTAAAAACCCTATAAAGGAAAACTCATCATCTGACTAACAATTAAAACATTTAAACCGACTCAGCATAAAACTTTTTTCTGAATTCAGCAAATGAATTCTTTTCAATAGCCTTTCTAATCGATGCCATTAACTGTTGATAGTAATAAAGATTATGTAAAGTATTTAAGCGTGAGCCTAAAATTTCGTTGGTTTTTTGAAGATGGTGAAGGTAAGCTCTTGAGTAGTTCTTGCAGGTTGAACAGGCACAATTAGTGTCGAGAGGCCCTGTGTCATTTTTATACTGTGAATTTCGGATTTTAATCACCCCTACTGAAGTAAATAAATAACCATTTCTTGCGTTTCGAGTCGGCATCACACAATCAAACATATCTATACCACGAGCAACCCCTTCAACCAGGTCTGAAGGTGTACCGACACCCATCAAGTAACGTGGCTTATCAGCTGGCATGTGTTCAGGTAAATAATCAAGTACTTGCATCATCTGCTCTTTCGGCTCCCCGACAGATAAACCCCCAATCGCATAACCGTCAAAACCCATCTCCACTAAAGATTTAATTGATTGGAGACGAAGATCTTTATGCATGCCGCCCTGAATAATACCAAAAAGTGCATTACTGTTATTGAGTTTTTGATGCTCTGTTAGGGAGCGTTTTGCCCACCTGAGAGATAACTGCATCGACTCATCGACAACATTCCTTTCACTTGGATAAGACGTGCAATCATCAAAAATCATCACAATATCGGAATCCAACTTATGCTGTATTTGCATTGACTCTTCCGGACCCATAAATATTATTGAGCCATCTTTTGGTGAGCGAAACTTAACACCTTGTTCAGTAATTTTTCGAATATCTCCCAAACTAAATACCTGAAAGCCACCAGAATCAGTCAATATTGGTCCCGACCAATTCATAAAGCTGTGTAAGTCTCCGTGCGCTTCAATGACATCAGTTGTCGGGGTTATTGAAAGATGAAAGGTGTTGCCTAGAATAATTTCTGAACCTAGGTTTTTTACCTCATCTACAGTCATCGCTTTAACAGCACCGTAGGTACCTACAGGCATAAAAGCTGGCGTGTTAACCTCACCACGATCAAAAATCATTTTTCCACGACGAGCCTTATTGTCTGTTTTGGTTACTTTAAATTTCATACCAAGAAAAAAAAATTATTACTCTAAATATCACCTAGGAAAAGTTTTGTTTATTTGATCAAAACCAAAACCTCTGGATTCTAAAAAACGCTTTTGCTTTGCTTGGGTTTTGTAGTCTAATGATAAATTCTGACCAAACTTCTTCTCCCTAACCTCTTTTGCAAGCTCAAACCAATCAAAAATGGATAAGTCAAAGCTCTCAATACCTCGCTTCTTTAACTCAGAAGAAATTATTACAGGGCCTTTACCTTGGTTATAACGCATAAGAATAAAAGCCTCAGAAAAACGCTCATCACTCTGATATTTTTGCTCAATCAATAAGTTAATTGAGCGTTTGATGTCAGTATTGTCAAAATCTTTCAGTTGTAATTTATTGGAGAGTTCTAATTGAGAATGTTCACGCCTTATCAACATCTTCAGCGCTGCTGAATAACACTTATTTTGTTGATTGTGAATCGTCATGGTCGCTACTCATTAGTTTTTCACGAATTTTTTCCTCAAGCATCTGACTCATTTCTGAGTGTTCTTTTAAGTAATCTCTGGCATTGTCCTTACCTTGGCCAATTCTTTCTCCATCTACACTGTACCAAGCGCCTGCCTTTTCAACGAACCCAAGTTCAACGCCTAAATCAATCACCTCGCTTTCTCTTGAAATGCCTTGATTGTAGAGTATCTGAAATTCTGCCTTCTTAAATGGTGGGGCAACTTTATTTTTTAAAACCTTAACTCGGGTTTCATTACCCAGCACTTCATCGCCCTTTTTAATTGCACCTATTCTGCGAATATCTAAACGAACAGAGGCGTAGAATTTAAGTGCGTTGCCACCAGTTGTGGTCTCCGGGTTACCAAACATTACACCAATCTTCATACGAAGTTGGTTAATAAAAATGACCATGGTGTTGGTTCTCTTAATGTTCGAGGTGAGCTTTCTAAGTGCTTGTGACATTAGCCTTGCTTGTAAACCCATATGAGAAGCTCCCATTTCACCCTCAATTTCTGCTTTAGGTGTTAAAGCTGCAACCGAATCTATAACAACAATATCTACACTACCTGATCGTACCAACATGTCTGTAATTTCCAGTGCTTGCTCACCTGTATCGGGTTGTGAAATTAAAAGGTCGTCAGTGTTCACCCCTAGCTTCTTTGCGTAGGAAGGGTCGAGCGCATGTTCAGCGTCAATGAAGGCAGCCGTTCCGCCTAGTTTTTGCATTTCAGCAATCACATGTAGAGCTAGAGTTGTTTTTCCGGAAGATTCCGGACCATAAATTTCAACGACTCTGCCTCTAGGTAAGCCACCTATTCCCAAAGCAATATCAAGACTCAGGCTTCCTGTAGAAACGCTCTCAATATCAGTTCTTGACTCATCATCTCCCAGAAACATGACTGACCCTTTACCAAACTGTTTTTCAATTTGACCAAGGGCCACTTTTAGTGCCTGTTTTTTCTGTTCATCCACACTACTCTCCCGCGTAAAATGTTAATTAATTTATTGCAATTATTATAATGGCTTTCTCTCGACAAGATACAGAATGTATGGCTCTCGCACTCAAACTTTCAAAGAAGGGGCGTGCATCAGTTGGCGCCAACCCAATGGTTGGTTGTGTGATAACGCGTGACGGTAGAATTATTGCCCAGGACTACCATAGACAATATGGAAAAAGTCACGCTGAAGTTAATGCTTTGGAACAAATTAAATACCAAGGCAAGGGTACTAAATTATACGTGACACTTGAGCCTTGTTCTCACCAAGGGAAAACGCCACCATGCACAAAAGCCCTCATAAAGACTGGTGTAAAAAAGGTTGTTGTGGCAATGCTTGACCCAAATCCTATGGTATCCGGAAGAGGCGTGAAATTACTCAAAGATTCTGGTATTGAAGTTGATATTGGTTTGTTGCAAAGTGAAGCAATGGAACTGAATAGAGGTTTTATTAAAAGAATGGAAACTGGGAAGCCATTTGTTACCACAAAAATTGCTATGAGTCTCGATGGCGGAACTGCTATGGGTAGTGGTGAAAGCCAATGGATTACTTCTGACGCTGCGAGGCTTGACGTCCAGAAACTACGAAGTAATAATCAAGCAATTATGACTGGTTCTGGCACAATCATAAATGACAATCCCAAGATGACTGCCAGACTTAATGACTCTGAGCCCAACCCGTTAAGAATCATTGTTGATAGTGGAAATAAGATTACCAACCAAAAACTCAATATCTTTTCATCAGATGCCTCTACACTTGTCCTTAATGATGGTAATTCAAAAATCTTATCAAATGGCAAAATAGATTTAAAATTAGCTCTAATTATGCTCGGTGAGATGGGTATCAACAACTTACTTCTTGAGGCTGGTAGTGGATTAAATGGCGCTATGCTAGAAGCCGGACTTATTGATGAATTTATTATCTATACTGCTCCAGTAATCCTCGGAAGTAATACCAAGCCGATGATAGAGATTCCACTGATAAAAATATCTGAAAAAATTCAACTCAATATTCTTGACATTCGAAAAATTGGTGAAGATATTAAAATTAAAGCAGTTCTTAAATGAATACATTAATGAACAAACGAATTATACTGGGTGTTAGTGGTTCTATTGCAGCCTATAAATCACCTGATATTGTCAGACGATTACAGGACTTGGGTGCTGAGGTTAGAGTGATTTTAACTAGTGGTGGTAGAGAATTTGTGAGTGAAAGGTCCCTACAGACAGTTTCAAAAAATAAAGTTCATGACAACCTATGGGATTCGGAAGCAGAACTTTCAATGGGTCATATCGAACTCGCTAAATGGGCTGATGTTATTATCATCGCCCCTGCCTCGGCTAATACAATAGCCAAGCTCTGTCACGGCAAGGCCGATGACTTGCTTTCAACTGTTATTCTTGCTACCAGCGCCTCAGTTATGGTTGCACCATCCATGAATCAACAAATGTATGCTTCATTAGCGATGAAAGATAATCTGCAATTGTTACAAAAACGTGGTGTAAGAATTATAGATCCAGGGTTTGGGAATCAGGCTTGCGGAGATATTGGAGAAGGCAGATTAGCCGAATCAAGTGAAATTGCATGTCAAGCTTCTGAACTGTTTCAGAATAATTCCCTTGGTGGGAAAAAGGTACTAATAACGCTTGGTGGCACTGTTGAAGCAATCGATCCTGTTAGATTCTTATCAAACCATAGTAGTGGGAAAATGGGTATGGCGCTCGCATATGCATCTATACAAGCTGGTGCAGATACAACACTTGTTATTGGCTCAATTTCCGTTGATGTTGAAAAAAGGGCAAAAACTATCTTTGTAACTAGTGCAAATGAGATGCATGAAGCTGTTATGGTAAATATCCATGACCAAGACTTATTCATTAGTTGTGCCGCTGTTGCTGATTACAGACCTAAAAAAGTGAGCCCAAATAAAATAAAAAAAGACAGTAAAAAGCAAACAATTGAGCTTGTCGCTAATAAAGATATATTGAGTGACGTATGTCAATTAAAAAATAAACCAATTTGTATCGGTTTTGCAGCGGAAACTGAAAATTATATAAATAATGCTAATCAAAAGCTCAAAAATAAGAATTGCGATGCAATTATTTTAAACGATGTTTCAAATAGCGAAATTGGTCTTAAATCTGATGACAATGAGGTTTACTTTATAACAAGAAATGGGTCTGAGAAAATCAATAAAAACAGCAAGCAAATTATTGCTGAAAAAATTGTCAAAAAAATTACGGAAGAATTCTTTTAGCCACTCAAAGTCGCTTTAAATCAAGGCTTAACTGACTTACTCACAAAACTGTGGAAAACTCTGGTGATATCTCTTATTATTGTCCAATAATATGCACCAGAATAACAATTGTTACGGTTTTGGTTAATAAATAATCATATCCAATTTTCCTTTATAAATCAAGGACTTATAATTTTATCTTTTTGAGAATACATTTCGAAATAACTGATTAAATTAGTTAGTTTCCAGATAGCGGATAACTTTTATAGTTTTTCCCGTTAAATAGGGCTTTATAGAGGGAATGCGAAAAATTATTAATGTATTTATATAATTTATTAATTATCTAAATATATCTATAAATTAAATTAATAATTATTGAACGAAAATTGGTACTAAATAAGATGGTTTAGCACTAGACATACAGCATTAGTCTGTCTTGAGTTTATCACTTATTCTTTAACGTGTATTTTGACTATTAATATTGAATTTTGTATTTTCCTTGACCAAGATTTTTATCAAGAGCATCTAATAGATCTCTATGAAGAGAAACATCATATTCTGACTTAAGTGGAATTTTACCTAAGGCATTATTTGAATGATATTCAATCATAACTGGGCATTTACCGTGGAACTCTTGCAATAACTGACAGATATCTTCATATTCGAGTTTATTATTTTTGCTCAGCAATAACTTTAAATACTTAGCATATTTCACTTGAACTTTTTCAACAGGTTCAATGTGATCAATCACAACCTGCCATTGGTCTCTAAAATCTTTATTAACTTTGCCGCTAAAAACAAACACCTCATCCAAAATCAACTGATCACTATTTGCTGCAAGTGCTTGTGAGAAAAGTACAGCATTAATTTTCTTAGCACCATCCTCAATAATTAAACTTGCCATCTGACCTCTTTGAGTTTTACGATAATTAACTTCCGAGATTAATGCAAGAATACGAACGTCACGATTATTTCTAAAAACAATATCTTTTGGCAATGTACAAACTATCGACTTTAAATCAGCTGTGTACAAATCAGTAGGGTGTCGATTAAGGTAATAGCCCATCATACTTTTTTCTAGCATCAACATTTTCTTAAAGGGTAAATATTCTCCTTTTATATAATTTTTTTCGTATTCAATATGGCTGTCAACTTCAGAAAACAGACTCACTTGTCCTTTTGAAAAATCATTTTGTCTCTGTTCTGCCTGCTTGATAGCTCTAGGATAAGTAGCTATCAATGTCGCTCTTTTAACTCCAAAAACATCAAATGCACCACTGTATATGAGTGCTTCAATGGCTCTTCGATTTAAGTATTTCTTTTCTATGCGTAAGCAAAAATCAAAAATATCACTATAACTTCCATTTTTTTCACGCTCTAGAACTACCGCTCTTACTAATGATTCACCCACACCTTTTATAGCTCCCAGACCGTAAATTATTGTCTTGTTGTCAGTAATACTGAATTCATATTCAGATTGACAAATATTTGGTTTACCAACTATAAGTCCACTTTTCTTTGACTCACCTACTGTAAATGCAACTCGGTCCGTATCATCCATCATGCTAGACAAAACTGCTGCCATAAAGGGTGCTGGAAAGTGCGCCTTTAGCCATGCCGTTTGATATGAAACATAAGCATAGGCAACAGAATGAGACTTATTGAAACCGTACCCTGAAAACTTATCAATCAAGTCAAATATTTCATTGGCCTTTTGTTTCTCAATATCTTTTTTACCGGCTCCTTTTACAAATACTTCTCGCTGTTCTGCCATCTCCTTTGCATCTTTCTTCCCCATTGCGCGCCTTAATATATCTGCACCACCCAATGAATAACCCGCCATCACTTGCGCTGACTTCATGACCTGTTCTTGATAAAGAAAGACACCATTGGTTGGTTTTAAAATTTCTTCAAGCATCTCGTGAGGATATCTCACTTTAGCACCATGTTTTACCTGGATATAATCATCTACCATTCCAGAATTTAATGGACCTGGCCTATACAAAGCCAACGTCGCTACAATATCTTCAAAGCAGTCGGCTCGTAATTTTTTCAAGTAACCGCGCATACCATCAGACTCTAGTTGAAAGACACCTGTAGTGTCGCATCGTTGTAATAATTTATATACCTCTGGATCGTCTAAAGCCAGCCCATCTATGTCTATCGGTTTTTTACTCAAACCTTTTTTTGCAATTATTTTGATTGCTTTATCGATAACAGTTAAATTCGACAAACCCAGAAAGTCAAATTTTACTAAGCCAACAGCCTCTACGTCGTCTTTATCAAATTGAGAGACAACCACATCAGACTCCTCGGAGCCCTTGTAAATTGGACAAAAATCACTAATCTTGCTAGGTGCAATTACTACACCACCGGCATGAGTACCGACATTTCTAATCAATCCCTCTAAATCTTGAGAAAGATCAATGAGTGTTGAGACACTTTCCTCTGAGTCATAGCGTGACTTGAGTTCTGAAGAATCTTTTAAAGCTTTATTTAAGGTAATTTTTAGTTCATTGGGTATCAACTTTGAAATAGTGTCACTGAACCCATAAGGATGGCCCAATACTCGCCCTACATCTCTGACCACTCCTTTTGCTGCCATCGTTCCATAGGTAATAATCTGTGAAACTTTTTCTGAACCATACTTTCTGGCCACATATGCAATTACCTCATCTCGACGATCCGCACAGAAATCAATGTCAAAATCTGGCATCGAGACTCTCTCTGGATTTAAGAAACGTTCAAACAAAAGCTCATGTTCAATTGGATCAACATTCGTAATGGAAAGTGCCCAAGCCACCAACGATCCGGCTCCAGAACCCCTACCTGGACCAACAGGAATACCTTTTTCTTTGGCCCAACGGATAAAATCAGAGACTATCAAAAAATAACCAGAATAATCCATCTCCAAAATAACAGACAATTCAAAATTTAATCTTTCGATATAAACATCTTCATCTAAAGAACGACCCTTAAGTCTTTCATTAAGACCTTTTTTTGACTCTTGTTTAAAAAATTCAGAAATAGATTTACCTTTTGGTGTTGGAAAGATGGGTAAATAATTTTTCTTAAATAATTCAAAATGCAGATTACAGCGTTTTGATATCTCAACTGTATTGTTTAAAAGTTGTGGAAAATCAGCAAACAGTTCTGACATTTCATCGGCTGTTTTTAAGTACTGACACTCACTAAAGTTTTTTATTCGGCGAGCGTCATCCAAAAGCCCACCTTGAGCAATACAGGTTCTAGCCTCGTGAGCCTCATACTCATTTTTATTTATAAATTGGACGTCATTGGTAGCCACAATAGGAACATTTAATCGCAGTCCAAGTTCAATAGTTAGGTGAAGGAGTAGCTCATCTGAAGCTCTATCAGTTCTCTGAACAGACATATAGTAGCGGTCAGAAAAAATAGATTTCCAACTGAGAACCTTTTTCTCTACCAACTTTGACTCGTTGGTAAGAAGTAATTGAGCTATGTCAGAGCTCACAGATGTAGCAACCATAATTAAACCACTCTGGTGTTCTATAAGTTGCTCTTCTGTGACGCAAACACCCTCAATTCCCTGTTCATTTAAATATGCTTTTGAAATGAGTTCAGAGAGGTTTAAATAGCCTTCATTATTTTGACATAACAAAATCACATCGTATTGACCTAAACTAAAATCTAAAACAACTTTAGCCCCAATAATAGGTTTAACACCTGAATCAATGGCTTTTTGATAAAATTTCACTGCTGAAAACAGACTCATATCATCTGTCAAAGCGACACTATCCATGCCGCCTAGTTGAACACTTTCAATAAGTTTTGGCACACGAATCAAGCTATTCTTAACAGAATACTCACTTTGACATTGAAGATGAACAAAACTTGATGAAGCCATTTAACGAAAAAAATAATACAAATATAGACTTCATTTTACAAACAAAGTAATCACTGTCTTTAGGGATTTATTTAAAATTAATAGCTTTGTAATCTAAAGACATGAAAGATAAAATAATAATAAAAGTTTTAATGCCAGTAGTGCTTAAATATTCTCTGCAGCTTTAATTAAGGCTTGTGCTTTATCCATGGTTTCCTGCCATTCTAATTCTGGTACTGAATCGTAAACTATTCCTGCACCAGCCTGCACATAGAGGACTTCATCTTTAATTACTGCTGTTCTAATAGCGATTGCTAAGTCCATTCCTCCATGCCAAGAAAGATTACCAATGGCACCAGAATATATATTACGCTTCAAAGACTCTACCTCGTCAATAATCTCCATCGCCCTAACTTTTGGTGCACCACTCAAAGTGCCTGCGGGAAAAGTTGCTTTTAATACGTCAATGGAGCTCATTCCTTTTTTTAACTCGCATTCTACATTTGAAACAATGTGCATCACATGAGAATATCTTTCAATAAACATTTTATCAGTGAGATTGACGCTACCTGTTTTAGCGATCCGACCTAAGTCATTACGACCTAGATCAATTAACATTAAATGCTCTGCAATTTCTTTTTTATCTGACAACAGATCCTGTTCTAGTTTTTTATCTTCTTCAGTCGTTTTACCTCTCGAACGAGTTCCTGCTATCGGTCTAATAGTCGCTATATTATTATTATCAACGCGAGTTAAAATTTCTGGAGATGAGCCAACTATAGTAACATCATCCAGATGTAAGAAATACATATAGGGTGAGGGATTAAGTATCCTCAATTGCCGATATAGGTCTATTGGTTTCGCCTTAAATGGGCAACTTAAGCGCTGAGAAGGTACCACCTGCATGACATCACCAGCAATAATGTAACGCTGAATATCTTCAACCGTTTTCATAAAATTATTTTTCCCAAAACTTGAGACAAAATCATCGGTCTTAATCTCTGCTGAAGGGCTTGGCAAATAGTGGGATGACTGCTTGATATTATCTTCAATCACATTAAGTTTTGATATCGCATCTTCGTAAGTACTTTCATCAGGATTAATGTGGGTAATGATAAGGACTTTGCTGGATAAATTATCAACAACCAATAAATCATTTGAAACCATCAACAATATATCAGGAACATTTAACTCATCTGCTTTATCAATACTTGCTAATCTTGGTTCAATATAACGAATAATTTCATAGCCAAAATAACCCACCAGACCGCCATTAAAGTCTGGTAAATCGTCTAATTTTGGGACACTAAATTGATTTTGGTAGTTCTCAATCCACAACAGAGGGTCCTCAACTTCATGCTGCTCCACCAGGACACCATTTTTTTCAATCCTCACTTCATAATCATACACTTTAATGACCGTTTCAGCGGAAAGCCCAATAAAAGAATAACGACCCCATTTTTCACCACCCTGAACTGATTCTAAAAAATAACTAAAAGGTGAATTGGCAAGTTTTAGATATAATGCTAAAGCAGTCTCGGTATCTACGACAATCTCTCTGAAGCAAGGTATGTGATTGAAGCCTTGTTCTATTAACTCAGTAAACTGTGATTTTTCCATGGGTGCATTTTAACTTACCCAGATAATTAGTGGTTTAATTTAGTTATTTTCAAAGCTCATAGTAGTTTTAGGGACTAACTATTTCTTACAAAGATTTAGCACCTCAATAAAATTAACTTTTTTTTGAGGCGCCTATTTGTCGAATATAACTACACTTTTTCCTGTGCTTCAGCTTCAACTTCACTTAACTGTTCTGATAATTCTTGTTCAGCTTCAGTGACCCGAATTGAATCCTCTAGACGACGCATCCTCTTTTCTTGATGGTGCTTGAAGCCGGTACCAGCAGGTATTAAACGACCTACAATGACATTCTCTTTTAAACCTTTAAGATCATCAACCCTTCCAGTAATAGAGGCTTCAGTTAATACTCTAGTTGTTTCTTGGAATGATGCTGCTGAAATAAATGACTCAGTTGATAGTGAAGCTTTTGTAATGCCCATTAACAACCTATGAAAAACAATCTCTTCTTTACTCTGAGCTTTGAGTTGTTTATTTTTCTCAATAACGTGTGCATATTCAGCAGTCTCACCGTTGACATAGTTAGAATCACCATTATCTACAATTTCAACTTTTCTTAGCATTTGTTTTATAATAACTTCAATGTGCTTATCAGAAATTTTCACACCTTGAAGACGATATACATTCTGAACTTCTTTAACGATATAGTTCGCTAAAGTTTCAACTCCTAACAAACGTAGAATATCATGTGGATTTGATGGCCCATCGGAGATCATATCTCCTTTTTCTACAGTCTCACCATCAAATACATTAATTACACGCCAATGATGAATCATCATTTCAGTTACTTCACCTTCTTCACTAGTAATTAACAAACGTACTTTTGATTTAGTTGGACTACCGAAACTCACAACACCTGCTGTTTCTGCCAGAATTGCATGATCCTTAGCCTTACGAGCTTCAAATAGATCAGCAACACGTGGTAAACCACCAGTAATATCACTTGTCTTTGAAATGGCTTTAGGAATCTTAGCAAGTATTTCACCTGCATCAATTAATTGACCATCTTCCAAGTTAATTTTGACACCTGATGGAAGATAATGAGTCGATAATACAAGTTTATTCTTCTTTCTATCAACCAACTTAATCATTGGCTTCATGTCCTTAGCTGCAGAAGTTCTCCCGCCTTCCTCAATCATTTCAAAGAAACTCAGTCCAGTTATTGGGTCTGAATTTTTGACTACTGTCACCCCTTCAACAAAATCAATAAAAACTACACGACCAGTTTTTTCAGCAATAATTGGATGAGTATGCGGATCCCAGTCAGCAATTTTATCTTTTGCTTTAACTTTACCTCCGTCTTGGAAATGAACCACTGCGCCATATGGCAACTTGTATCTCTCTTTTACTTGTCCCAATTCATTGCGAATTGAAGCCTCAGAAGACCTTGAAATAACGACTAAATCACCATTAGTATTAGTGATAGATTTCATGTTTTCAAAATGGACAATACCATTGGTATTAATATTGATACTATTAACAGCTGTAGAAGCGCTTGCCGCTCCACCAATATGGAATGTACGCATTGTTAACTGCGTTCCAGGCTCACCAATTGACTGTGCAGCAATTACACCAACAGCTTCACCTACTCCTATCTTATGACCCCGAGCCATATCATTGCCGTAGCAAGCTGAGCAAACTCCATAAGAAGTTTCACATGTAATAGCAGAACGGACTTTAATAAATTCAATACCCAATTCATTAATCTGATCTGAATTACTCAAAGTAATTAAATGATCTTTTTCTAAAAAAACTTCTTTAGTATTTGGAAAAAACACATCTTCAGCAACAATTCGGCCAAGAACAGCCGAACCTATAGTTTGCACCATATTGCCACCCTCAATTAATGCCTTCATGACCAAACCATTTTTGGTATTACAATTTTCTTCGGTGATTACTAAATCTTGACCAACATCAACTAGTCGACGTGTCAAGTAACCTGAGTTAGCTGTCTTCAATGCAGTATCAGCCAAACCTTTTCGAGCTCCGTGCGTTGAAATAAAGTATTGCATATTATTCAAACCTTCACGAAAGTTACTGGTGATTGGTGTCTCAATGATAGACCCATCTGGCTTCGCCATTAATCCACGCATACCAGCTAACTGCCTAATTTGAGCTGGAGAGCCTCTAGCACCAGAGTCTGCCATCATATAAATCGAGTTAAACGATGGCATCTTTTCAATATTACCTTCAGCATCAGTAACATCTTCGTAACCCACTTTATCCATCATGGCCTTTGCAACATCCTCTGAGGTACGAGACCAAATATCAATAACTTTATTGTAACGCTCTCCATTAGTCAAAACACCTGAAGCAAATTGCTGTTGCACACTTATAATTTGGGTATTGGCCTTCTCAATCATTTCCATTTTTTCTTGCGGAATAATCATATCGTTTGAACAGAATGAGATACCTGATTTTGTTGAAAACTCAAAACCCATATACATCATCTGATCAGCAAAAATAACCGTCTCTTTTAATTCTTGTGTACGATAGCAAACATGGATTAAATTAGAAACTACTTTTTTTGTTAATGCCTCATTGATCAAGTCAAACGATAAACCTTTTGGTAATATTCTTGAGAAAATTGCTCGACCAACAGTAGTATCCACTATACGTGTAGAACTAGGTTCAAAACTACTCTCAGTTTTTTTATAATCTTGAACTCGTAATTTAATCCTTGCATGAAGAGAAACTACATCTTCTTCATAGGCGTTAAGTGCCTCGTTAGTATTAGCAAAAATCATTCCTTCACCCTTTTGATTAACCATCTCTCGGGTCATATAATAAAGACCTAAAATAACGTCTTGTGACGGAATAATAATAGGGTCACCACTAGCCAAATGAAGAATATTATTTGAAGCCAACATCAAGGTTCTTGCCTCTAATTGTGCCTCTTCAGAAAGCGGTACATGAACCGCCATTTGATCACCATCAAAGTCGGCATTAAATGCAGTACATACTAGAGGATGTAACTGAATCGCCTTGCCTTCAATTAAAAGTGGCTCAAACGACTGTATTCCTAATCGATGAAGCGTCGGCGCACGGTTAAGTAAAACTGGATGTTGATGGACAACCCTTTCCAGTATATCCCAAACTTCTGGGATTTCACTTTCAACCATCTTCTTGGCGGCTTTAATTGTTGACGCCAAGCCATTAGCCTGTAAACGATTGTAGATAAATGGCTTGAAAAGCTCAAGTGCCATCTTTTTCGGCAGACCACATTGATGTAATTTAAGATTTGGACCACAAACAATCACAGAACGACCCGAATAATCAACCCTCTTACCTAATAAATTTTGACGGAAACGACCCTGCTTACCTTTAAT
>JGI24919J38490_100211_pt1 | contig 30176 bp, 27 predicted proteins | sample LinPFosmplate7_FD_38490 | JGI IMG/M metagenome (IMG submission 38490) | reverse complement strand
TCGAGCTCGGTACCCGGGGATCCCACAACGCCGGCTCCCGCGAGGAAATTATTTTCACACGCGGCACCACCGAGGGGCTGAACCTCATCGCCAACACCTGGGCGCTCGACAACCTTCGCGAGGGCGACACGATTCTCCTCACCGAGATGGAGCACCACAGCAACCTCGTGCCGTGGCAAATTCTGGCCAACCGGATCGGCGCAAAACTCGACTTCATCGAGATCACCGGCGACGACGGGCAGCTTGATTTGCAGTGGCTCGACGAGCAACTCGCCCGTGCACGGCTGCTCTCGCTCACGCATATTTCCAACACGATGGGCACAGTCAACCCGGTCGCCGAGATTTGCGCCCGTGCCCGTGCCGCAGGGGTGGTCACCGTGGTGGATGCCGCCCAAAGCGCCGGCCACGCACCGGTCGATGTGCAGGCGATCGACTGCGATTTCCTCGCCTTTTCCGGGCACAAAACCTGCGGGCCAACCGGCATCGGCGTGCTGTACGGCCGCCGCGAACTGCTCGAGGCCATGCCGCCGTATCAGGGGGGTGGCGAGATGATTTTGAAGGTCGGGTACCGCGATTCCACCTTCAATGTCGCTCCGCACAAGTTCGAGGCCGGCACACCGAACGTCGCCGGCGCCGTTGGCCTGCACGCGGCGCTGGACTACCTCGACGCCATCGGCCGCGAGACGATTTTCGAGCACGACCAGCGCTTGGCCAAGCGGGCCTGCGAGCGCCTGGCCGAGATCGACGGCATCCGGATTTTTGGCCCGGCGGAAGGCCGCTCGGGCGTGGTGAGCTTCGTGCTGCCGGACGCCCACGCTCTCGACCTAGCCACGATGGCCGACCAAAAGGGCGTCGCGTTGCGGGCGGGTCATCACTGCAATCAACCGCTCCTGACCAAGCTCGGTGTCGCGGCGACCGCCCGTGCGAGTTTTTACTTTTACAACACCGAGGCCGAGGTCGATCGCTTCATCGAGGTACTCCACGGCGTCAGAAAAATGTTTGTCTGAATGAGCGAAACCATCACAGGCGACTCCCCGATGCAGGCGGTGCTGCAGGTTTTTCCCGGCGCACAGCGGGCGTTGTTTCGCAAGTACCACATCGGGGGGTGCAGCAGTTGCGGGTTTCAGCCGGAGGAAACATTGGCCGGGGTTTGCGAGCGCAATGGCGATCTCCCCGTCGCCGGCGTGTTGGAACAGATTCGCCAGAGCCACGAGGAGGATGCCCGCATTTTGATCGAGCCGAGCGACCTGGCCAAGCGGCGCGACAACGGGGCGGACGTTCGCGTGGTGGACATTCGTTCGCGTGAGGAATTTGAGGCGGTGCACATCGACGGCTCGCAGTTGCTGACGCAGGACTTGATGCAGGAGATTCTCGGCAGTTGGGACAATGACCAGTTGTTCGTCATCGTCGATCACCAAGGGAACAAATCCCTCGACGCGGCGGCCTATTATCTCGGCCACGGCATGCCGAATGTCCACGCACTGCGCGGCGGGATCGATGCCTGGTCGCTTGAGGTTGACTCGGCCGTCCGGCGCTACACGCTGAATTAAAATGAACGACGAGCTTCAAAAAAAAGTCGCCGAGGCGATCCGTGACCCGAAAAATGTCGGCGAGATGGCGGACGCCGACTCGGTCGGCACGGTGGGCAATTCCGAGTGCGGCGAAATGCTGAGGCTGTGGGTGAAGTACAGGGAGCAGGACGGCGAAAAGGTCATCGACAAGGCCAGTTTCCAGAGCTTTGGCTGCGAGACGGCGATCGCCGTGGCGAGCCTGGCGACTGAATTGATCCAGGGAAAAACCGCCGCCGAGGCAATGGAAATGAAGCCGGAGGAACTCTCCGGCGAACTCGGCCCGCTGCCACCAATGAAGATTCACTGCGCCGAACTGGTGCAGGGTGCGCTGCGTGATGCGCTTTCGCCCGAGAGCCAAGCGCTTAGCCAAGCGGAGTCGCCGGCCAAGCCGGACGGGCTCGCCCCCACGCTCCGGGACAGCCTCAACGAGGGTCAGGCCAAGTCCGGCAGCATCAACATCCAGTTCCTCGACGAGTAACCTCCGTCGCCAGCTTCCCGGCGCTCAGACCTCCTTGACGACTCCCCAGTGGACGTCGAGCTGTTTGGTGAGGTAGAGCCGGATGCCGTTCACCAGCGCCTTGGATTCCAGCTTTTGCCCGGCGGCGACGATCTGCTTGAGTGTCATGCCCGGCTTGATGCGGAAACTTTCCTGCGCGATGATAGGCCCCTCGTCGAGGTGCATACTCACAAAGTGCGCCGTCACGCCGGCAATTTTCACGCCATGCTCGTGCGCCTGCCGGTACGGCTGCGGGCCGGGGAAACCCGGCAGCAACGAAGGGTGAATGTTGATGATCTTGTTCTTGAATCGCCAGACGAAGTTCGGCGACAAAATTTTCATGAACCGCGCCAGCACGACGAAGTCCGCCTGCGCCTTCTCGAGGATGCGAAGTGCCTTGGTCTCCGCCTTGGCTCGGTTCGTCCAAGCAACATGATGAAATGGCAGGCCGGCTTTTTCGACCTTGGCCTTTAGATCGCGGTGGTTGCCAACGACGGCCACAATCTCCGTCTTGAGTTTTCTGGATTTCACCGACTCCAGAATGGCGTCGAGGCAATGCAGTTCACGGGTGACCATCAGGGCCATGCGTTGCGGGCGCTTGGGGTCCGTGAACCACCACTTGATCTCCATGCCCAAGTCGCGGCCCAGCGCGCGCAGCCCCTGGCCAAGCGATTTCTCGTTAAAAACCGTCGCCCGCCAACTGGCCTGAATCGTCATGCTGAACTGCCCGCGCGTGACCTGCTCCTCCAACGCCTCGATGTTGGCCTTGGTTTCGAACAGCAGATTGGTGACTCTGGCCACGACGCCGGTCTTGTCCCGCCCGATGACAGTGATGGTCGCGTAACAATTCATTGCGGGGCGCAATTAAGCCGGTTTAAAGCGCGGAGAAAAGCGAAAACGGCCAGGCGCTTGGCCAAGCGGGTTAATCCTCTGCCTGGTTTTTTCGGATCAAGGCGAACAGGTCGCGAGCCTCGCGGAGGCCGATTGCGGCGGTGATTCCCCAGTAAACCAAGGCCGCGACGATAGCCGGGGCGAACACTTCGCCGATTTTCAGCCACACCGTCTCGTAGCCGAGATTAGCCACCCATTGGCGGTGCAAAAACCAGGCGACGCCACCGGCAACCACGGCCGCCAACAGCATGCCGGCGACCGGGCGCAGCAGCGACTGAATCTCCCACTTGGGCATCTTGCGTTTGAGGGCGTACGAGAGAAGCCCGACATTCAAGAGGGAACTGAGGGCATTGGCCACTCCGAGCGCGCCGGCTTGCAGTCCTTTCGGGAACATGAAAATGAGCGGCAACAACACCACGATGTTCAGGCAGAGACACACCGCGCTGATCTGCATCGGCACCTTGGTGTCGCCCAGCGCGTAAAACGCCCGAGCCATCACGTTGACCGCCGAGTAGGTCAGCAGGCTCGGCGCAAGGCACATAAGCGCGAAGGACGCGCGACGGGTCGAGACGGCGGTAAACTCGCCGTGCTCGAAAAGTAACCGCACCATCGGCTCGGCCAGCACCATCAGCATCGCCGCCGCGATTGCGTTCACGAAAAACAGGTAACCCATGCCACGCCGGAGGTTGTCGCGAAACTCGGGGAACTGTTTGTCCGCGGCCAAGCCGGCCAGCGTCGGCAAAAGGAACGTCGCCAGCGACACGCCGAACACTCCCTGCGGCAGCTCCATCAGCCGCACCGCGTACTCGAATGACGCCACGATCTGCGTGCCGCTGGAGCGCTCGATCCAGAACGCCAGTGTCTGGGTGATAATGATGTTGAACTGGAACGCCGCCACGCCGATCGTCGCCGGGATCATTTTGCGGACGACCTCCCGCACCGAGTCGTTGCGCCACGGGGTGACCCAGCGGAGCCGGTAGCCTTCGCGATACAGGTACGGCAATTGGAAGCCCGCCTGTGCCACGCCAGCCACCAGCACGCCGAACGCCAGCGCGAAAATTTGTTCACCCAAGTCCTCCCCCCAGCGTGGCGCGACGAGCAGCACCGTGGCGATCATCACCACGTTGAGCAGCGTGGCACCCATCGCCGGGATGAAAAAGTAGCCGCGCGAGTTGAGCATGCCCATAAACACCGCCGCGAGACAGACCAGCAACATGTACGGGAACACCACCCTCAACAGCTCGAGCATCAGCCGCGTATGCGTGTCGAACTCCCCCCACATCAGCGCCGCCGAAAGGCCCAGCATCACCACTCCGATTACCAGCGCAGAGATCACCACCAGCGCGGAGACGACGGCGTTGGCCGTGTGCCACATCGCCTTGCCGCCCTCGGTTTTCTCCTTGTTTTTGAACAGCGGAATGAATGCCGCCGTGAGAGCGCCCTCGCCCAGCAGGCGGCGGAAAAGGTTGGGAATCTGGAAGGCGTAAACGAAGGCGCTGGCGATCGGTCCGTCGCCCATGAACCGGGCGTAAATCATCACCCGCACCATCCCGAGCAGGCGACTGAGCAACGTGGCCCCGGCCATGGCGCCGGAGGATTTGAGCATGTCAGACAACGCGCGGCAGGCTAGGTGCAAAGCCGATTGGAGTCGAGTGGGCATGGCCAGGCTGCTGTCTGTTTTTGAACACCTTGCGAAATTTACCTCTGAATCGGTGGCCAAAACCAATTCGCCGCTTGGCCAAGCGCGGCACAATAAAACTCATAATACACTTGCACCGAACGGGTTATGGATTTTAGTTCGGGCTTTGGCACAGGACTTGCAGCTTTTTGTGGCCTGAGAGGTTTGCGGCGGCGCCGCAATGTGTTGTGCAGACCCGATGCAAAAACAATGGATAACTTGTTATGAAAAAAATCGAAGCAATTATTAAACCGTTCAAGCTGGACGAAGTACGGGACGCGCTGGCGGAAGTCGGCGTGGAAGGCATGACCGTGTCCGAGGTCAAGGGATTCGGCCGACAAAAGGGACACACCGAGATTTACCGAGGCAGCGAATACACCGTGGACTTTCTGCCCAAGATCAAGCTTGAGTTGGTTGTCGCCGACGAGAATGTCCAAACCTGCCTGGATGCGATCACCAAGGCCGCCAACACCGGCAAGATCGGTGACGGCAAACTGTTCGTCACCTCCGTCGAGGAGGCCATCCGAATCCGCACCGAGGAAAAAGGCGACGAGGCGCTGTAGGGCAAATCTTGTTTGTCGAAAGACAAAACAAAAAGGGAGCCGTTTCCGGCTCCCTTTTTTAATCTCATCGGCCAGGCGTATGGCCAGGGTCACTCGTACTTGAGCGTCACCTGGCCGTTGGCCACCTGAATGCTCTTGATTTTCACTGCGGAGCCGCTTAACCGGTAAAACTGGGTTTCGCCTTCCTGGCCAATCGTGATAGTGCGGCTGCCCTCATTGATGGTGACACCTGTGTCCGTCTTGTAAGGGCCGTTCACCGCTGAACTGACCTGCAACGCCAGCGTCGGCTGTACAGGCTCCTCATACTTAACGAATACAAGATAGTTCTGAAAGAGGTACAATCCATTAGGGTCAGTAATGTGCTGGGCCAAACGAAGAGTGGCCTTGCCGCCAAGTTTCACGATAATCGGTTCCTTCCCTGCCTCGTCTGTCAGCGGCACATTGCGAAACTCCACGCCAGATCCACTACCAAGGAAGCTTCCCAGCACCTCGGTGGTTTGGTCCTCCTCATCGGTGGCACTGGTCACCAGTTCCAATGTACTCTTTGCCTCCGACATATCAAACTGTGCCTGACGCAAATAGACCAGATATTCGCCGTTTGGATAGGTACGCGTATAGTTAAGCCACTCGCCCTCTTCAATCTCAGCGATACCAAAATCGTATACCCCTTTTTGGGCACCACCCGCATCGATAAATTTCTGCCTCGCCAAATCAAGTGCCACAGCAGTGCTGGCTCCATCTTCGGGACGATACCGGTGAGCCGGCCCGCCGATGCCGCTATTGGTATCAAAGAAATCGATGCCCTGTTCGCCCGCCTGGCCGATGTAGGAACCTTCAACCCAATTCGGTTCTCCATCCTCGTCAAGCTCAGGAACAATCTTCGGATCATCGATGAATTCACCGTAATCGTCGTAGCTGAAGTTATAATCCTCAACTTCAACAACAAAACTGTTTGTATCGAATGTATCAAAGTACAAATTGCGGGTGTCGGTCTCACCGTCAGCATCAGTAGCAGCAATTACGGCATGATAGTTGACCCCTGGTTCAAGACCGTCAAAGGATACTTGTCGAGCAGTTGAGGCACCCGCAACCTTTAGGCCATTGGCAATGGTATATTTTGACCCATTCAACGTGACAGAAACGTCATTCGGTTCGACCCCCTGATCGTCATTAACCACAAAAGTTATCTCTGTTGAAACCGGCAAAAAAAGGCTGCTGGTACCTGGCATAACAGAGGCAATATTTGGTGGCTGATTCTTTCCTTTGGCACCAGAAACGGATGCATAAGCATTGTCTAATATTACATTAGAGGCGGGCAATGAACCGTTGCCATCATTGTGATAAAGTAGAAGGACAAAATTGCCAGGTTTGTCGATGAAGCTGCCAGCAGGTGAATCGTTCCCTGTGCTAAAGTCCTCCGCTTCAGCAGTGTCCGTTACCGTTTCCTCAAACAATACTATCTGATTGTTTTCAAGATCCAGCACCTTTGTCGTCACCTCCACCGAATTCCCAGAGCCAGTCATAGACATGACGAGTCGAATATTCTCCTCCCTATCAACCCATTCCCCTTCAGTAGTCTCAGAAAAATATTTGCTCAGGCCCTTGGCAAACAGCAGATCGTTTATGTCCTTTGCAAAGCTATAACCGGAAAGCGTACTGACGGAATTCTCCTTGGGTATAAAACTGAGAACCGCAAAGGAATCGGGCTGATTAGACGCGACCAGATCAACACTGAACTCAACCGTGGTTCCATCCTCGATGGTAAATGTCTTGGGTTCGTAGGTTGCCGCCACAAAAAAAGGCTGCCCCGAAGGTTGGCGCATCCCGATAGTCAATTGGCCCTCCTCTTCACTCAAGAAGCCATTGCCACTTCCGAAATCGAATATCTTCCAATCGGTAACCTTGTTGTCGTCAAAATCATCCAACGTCGCCGCCTCGTACTCAAACACCTTGGCGTTGTCCAACGTCACCGTGGAGGCTGGCAACGAACCATCGGTATCGTTGTGATATAGCAGTAGGACAAAATTGCCCGGTTTACCTAAGAAGGGAGCAGCTGGAGAATCTGTGCCTGTTTGAAAGTCATCTGCATCCGGTGTGTCTATGGAAATTTGCTCAAACAAAACTGCATTATTGTTTTCAATATCAAGCACCTTAACCGTCATAACAACACTCTCTCCCTTACCGGTCATCGAAATACTCAACGTGATATTTTCGGGTGTTTCTGTCCACTCTCCATCGGTAATGTCATAAAAATATTTGCCCAACCCTTTGGCTAAAATAACATCTCCACTGTCCTTGACCGCGGAGTAACCCGACAACTGACTTACCGCGGTTTCAGTTGGAATAAAACCCACGGCTGCATAAGCCTCGGCTTGGTTCGCTCCGATTAAATCGATCTGAAATTCCAGGGTCACACCATCCTCAATAGTAAAAGTTTGAGAGCCATAAGTAGCCGCCACGAAAAATGGCTGCTTTGGGGCCTGATACATACCAATAGTAAACTGCCCATCCTCCTCCTTGAGAAAGCCGTTGCCACTGCCGAAGTCAAATTTCTCCCATCCGGTGACTTTGTTGTCATTGAAGTCATCCAATACCTTAGCCAAAGGGGAGTGAATCAAGGCAAAAAAGAATGCCACGGCAGCCGCAGCACTCACCCAACTGGTACAAAAACTGGTTGTTTTCATTATGTTATCGGTCGTCTGGAGGAACAACTCTCCGGACAATCTAGAGACGGGTCAACCCAAAAACAACGGGCAAATTATTTGGCCAAGTGGAGGATACTGTGGCACGGTCGACCGAGGTTAAACCGACTCAATCTGATGAGCCTATGAAAGTCAGCATCCTCAACCGTCGCCGTTTCCTGCAACACTCCGCCGCTGGAGTCACCGCCGCCGCCATGGCCAAGCGCCACTCGCTCCACGCCGCCAACAAGGCAGCCAACAAGCTGCGAGTCGGCGTGATGGGCCTTGGACGCGGCATGGCACACGTCAAGAATTACCTGAAACTCTCCGACGTCGAGGTGGCCTACGTTTGCGACGTCGATGACAACCGCACCGCCAACGGCCTGTCGGTCGTCACCAAGAGCCAGGCGGCGGCGTGCCGGGGCATCACCGATCTGCGGCGCATGCTCGACGATCCGCACCTCGACGCCATCTCCATCGCCGCGCCGAATTTCTGGCACGCGCCGGCGACCATTCTCGGCTGCCAGGCCGGTAAGCATGTTTACGTGGAGAAACCCGGGAGCCACAACGCCGCCGAGGCGGGGTTGATGGTCGCCGCCGCACGCAAGCACAAGCGCCTCGTGCAGATGGGCAACCAGAGACGCAGCTATCCCCTCATCATCGAGGCGGTACAACGGATGCACGAGGGCGTCATCGGGCGGGTGCTCGCTTCGCGAAGTTTCTACAACAGCAGTCGCGGCTCCATCGGCAAGGGCAAACCGGCGCCCGTGCCCAAGCATCTCAATTACGACCTGTGGCAAGGGCCGGCACCGGAACGCCCGTACAAGGACAACCTCATCCCTTACAACTGGCATTGGCACTGGCATTACGGCGGCGGCGAGATGGCCAACAACGGCGTGCATGCGCTTGACCTCGCCCGCTGGGGACTCGGCGTCGATCTGCCGCAGCGCGTCACCTACGGCGGCGGACGCTACCACTTCGACGACGACCAGGAATCCCCCGACACCGGCACGGCGCTGTTCGATTTCGGCAACTGCACCGCCATGTGGGACCAGAGCAGTTGCCTCCGGCGCAAGCACGAGGCGCTGCCGTTTGTGGTTTTTTATGGGGACAACGGCACCCTCACCATGACCACCGGGAACAAGTACATCATCCACGACCTCGCCGGAAAGGAAGTGGAAACCAAGAGCCAACCTGCCAGCGACATTTTGCACTTCACCAACTTCGTGAACGCCATTCGCAACGGCGAGAAACTTAACGCGGAAATCGGCGACGGGCAGGTCAGCACCCTGCTCTGCCACTTGGCCAACATGGCCTGGCGCTCGGGCAGCACGGTGGACTTCGACCCGGCCAAGCGCAGCATCGTCGACAACCCGGCCGCGGCCAAGCTGTGGGCGCGTGAGTACCGACCCGGCTGGGAGCCTCAAGTTTGAGCGAGGACTCGCAAGCCAGGCGGGGAAGATACCCGCTGCTGTTTCTCCTTGGCTGTATCGCCGGGGATTTTGTCCATGCCTACATCATGGACAGGCAGAATTCCGGCGACTTTTTCGATCCGGAAGGCCTGATGATCCTGCTCGCCGCCGGCCCTTTCACCGCACCGGCGATGTGTCTCTCCATCATGGTCGCCTGCGGTCTCGCGGCTGCCTCGCTGCCGCTGCTCACTCGGCGCGTACGCGGAAGAACAGCCGGCCGGCGTCCGCGCCCCGATTGATGTTGATCCACAACTGGCCGCTCTCGTTGGTGTAGGTTTGCATGTCGGTCCACTTGTCGAGGCTCCTCGAGAACTGCAGCACCACCTTGCCGCCCTTGTCGCCGGTGACGAGGAAGCGGAACTTGTCATCGGCCGCCAACTGAACCGCAATGAGCGTGGGTGCATTCGGATCGACCGGTGTCACGTCCTCGATGAAGCCGTACTTCACTCCGAGGTACTGGCTCAACGGATTCGCGCTCGCCGACGCCAAGCGCCCGGTTGTACACCAGCACCTCGGCAACCGCTCCGCCGAAATGCAGTCCCCCCACGCCTCCCAATGTCAGCGCGCCATCGACTTCGACATCAAGTTCACCGGCGAATGTGTCGCTGAACACGGTCTCGCCCGCGACCGCCACCCAGCCGCTCTCGCCCGTGCGGTACACCTCCACCAGGTTCCACAGGTCATCCCAGCGCTCCGGTAACGAGCCGCGAGGCCCCCCCCGACTTCGGCCGAGTCAATGCCTTGCGCCCCCCATAAACCGCCCTATACTGCCGGCCGTGCTGGATATCAGAGAGATTCGAGACAACCCCGAACACGTCCGCGAACGCCTCGCCACCCGCGGGGAGGATTTCGCCGCCAAGGTGGGCGACGTCGTGCGGCTCGATGCCGAGCGCCGCGAGGCCATCACCGCCGTCGAGGAGCTCAAGGCCAGGCGCAACTCCGCCTCCAAGGAAATCGGCGCGCTCATGGGCCAGAAAAAGACCGAAGAGGCCGAGGCCAAAAAAACCGAGGTGCGCGACATCGGCGACCAGATTTCCGCGCTGGACAGCCAAGCCACCCAAGCCGACGGCGAGCTGCGCGACATCCTCCTGCGCCTGCCCAACCTCCCGCACGCCGACGTGCCGGTCGGCGACAGCGAGGATGACAACATGGAAATTCGCCAGTGGGGCGAGAAGCCAAGTTTCGATTTCGAGCCGAAGCCGCACACCGAGCTTTGCGAGAGCCTCGGGCTGGTGGATTTCGCCCGCGGGGCCAAGCTCGCCGGCAGCGGCTTCCTGCTCTACAGCGGCTGGGGTGCTCGGCTCGAGCGCGCGCTCATCCAATATCTGCTCGACCTGCACGTGCACGAACACGGCTACACCGAGGTGTCGCCGCCGTTCATCGTCGGCTACGACTGCATGATCGGCGTCGGCCAGTTTCCCAAGTTCGAGGACCAGGCTTACATGGTGCAGGAGGGGCTCGACGAGGAGAGCCGGGGCAAGCTGTACCTTGTCCCCACCGCCGAGGCGCCGGTCGCCAACATCCACCGCGAGGAGTTGCTCAAGGCCGGCGAGCTGCCGAAAAACTACTGCGCATACAGCCCTTGTTTTCGCGCCGAGGCCGGTGCGGCCGGGGTCGGAACGCGCGGCATGATTCGAGTGCACCAGTTCGACAAGGTCGAGCTGATCAAAATCGTCGAGCCGGAGACCAGTTACGACGAACTCGACAAGTTGCTCGGCCACGCCGAGAAGGTGCTGCAGTCGCTCAATCTCCATTACCACATCCTGCAACTTTGCACCGCCGACATGAGCTTCGGCAGCGCGACCACCTACGACATCGAGGTCTGGGCGCCGGGCCAGGGCGACTACCTCGAGGTGTCCAGCTGCTCCAACTGCGAGGACTACCAGTCGCGCCGGATGAACCTCCGCTACAAGGATGCCGACGGCAAAAACCGCCATCCGCACATCCTCAACGGCAGCGGCACGGCGCTCGCGCGGCTGTTTGTCGCGCTCATCGAGACCTATCAGCAGCCGGACGGCAGCATCGCCATCCCGGAACCGATCCAGCCGTACCTACGGGCCGACCGCATTCCCGCGAGCTGACTTTTTCGCCGCGCCACCGCCATGAATATCCTCCACGCCAGCAGCGAGGTATTCCCGTATTCCAAGACGGGCGGGCTGGCGGACGCCACGGCGGCTTTGGCCAAGTCGCAGGCGGCGGCCGGGCACGCCGTCACCCTCGTCACGCCGTTGTATCGCGGCATCCGCGAAAAGTTCGACGGCCTCAAGCCGCTTGGCCGGGCGCGGATGCCGGCCAAGGTTTGGCGGCTCGAGCCAGAGCCGAACCTGACCGTGCTGTTCATCGACGAGCCGGAGTGGTTCGATCGCGACGGCCTTTACGGCCACGCCGATGACGCCGAGCGGTTCATCTTTTTTTCAAAGTGCGTCGCCCATTTGGCCAGGCGCGCGGAGATCGTCCACGCGCACGACTGGCAAGGCGGCCTCGTCATGCCGCTGCTCGGGGATGCGCCGGTCGGCAAGATTTTCACCATCCACAACGCCGCTTATCAGGGCTGCTTTCCCGCCGATAAGTTTGAACTAACCGGCCTGCCGAAATCTTTTTTTGACTGGCGGCAACTTGAGTTTCATGGCGGCGTCAGCTTCCTGAAGGGCGGCATCGTGTTCGCCGACCTTGTCACCACCGTGAGCCCGCGCTACGCCCGCGAATTGTTGACGGAGGAATACGGCTGCGGCCTCGAGGGGGTGTTCCAATCCGGAGGTGGTACGCTGACCGGCGTGCTTAACGGCGTCGATTACACCGAGTGGAACACGACCGACAATCCGCACCTCGCAGCCGCCTATTCCGCCGACTCGCCCGACGGCAAGTCTCTCAACAAGCTTGCGCTGCAGCGCGAGTTTGGCCTGCCGGAACTCGACGACGTGCCGCTACTCGGCAACATCAGCCGTTTCACCGATCAGAAGGGGATCGATATTTTGCTCGGCACGCTGGAGGCATTGCTCGGCAGCGGGGCGGCGTTTCAGTTTGCCGGGCTGGGCAGCGGCGATCCGTTGCTCGAGAAGGCGATGAGCGGCTTGGCCAGGCGCCACCCGGAACAGGTCGCCGTGAAGGTCGGCTACGACACCGGCTTGGCTCACCGCATCGAGGCCGGCAGCGATTTTTTTGTGATGCCGTCCCGCTTCGAGCCGTGCGGCCTGAACCAGCTTTACAGCCTGCGTTACGGCTCGGTGCCGGTCGTGCGCGCCACCGGCGGGCTGGACGACTCGGTGATCGATCTTGGCCAAGGGGAGGCGTCGGCGACCGGTATCAAGTTTGCGGACTGCTCAGCGGAGGCGCTTGGCCGCGCGCTTGGCCGCGCGCTGGCGCTTTACGCCAGGCCCAAGCGCCTGGCCAAGGTGCGCGACAACGGCATGCGGGCCGACTTTTCGTGGGGACAAACCACGGCGGAGTACGGGAGGCTGTACGCTAAAATAAAAAAGCCGGCTGCGTAAACAGCCGGCTTGGGTAAATTCGATCCTGATCAGAACGGCGGCTTGGAGCGTGACCTGCTGGTTGGCAACTGCAATTTGCGGGCCCCGGTGCTTGCGTTGCTGCTTTTCCTGGAAAGCTTTTTATCCACTTTTCTCCGGCGGGCTTCCTCGGCGGCCTTGAACTCGGCCTCGGCCTCGCGAATGCCAGGCAGGCGCATGCGTTCCTGCGAGACCATCAACGCGGCGTCCTCGGGCGTCTTGAGAATGGTCGGGCGAATCAGGACGAGCAGTTCCGATCGTTTGCTTGTGGCGGATTTGTTCTTGAACAGGTTCCCCAGCAGCGGAATGTCCTTGAGAAACGGCACGCCGGATTCGGTGTCGGTCTTGGCGTCCCGGATGAAGCCGCCCAACAGGATCGTGTCGCCGTCCCGGACCGAGATGGTGGAGCTGGCCTCGCGCTCGGTGGTTTGCGGCGCCTTCTGGCCGGAGGATCCCTGCTGCCCGCCGCCCATGTCGATAAAGCCGTCCAACTCGGAGATGGTTTGCTGAATGTCCATGACGACCAAGTCATCCGGGGTGATGTACGGCGTCACGTCCAGCGTGATACCCACATTTAGAAACTGGGTGTAGCCGCCGCCGTAGCCGCCACCGTAACCGCCATAGCCGCCGTAGCCGCCACCGTAACCGCCACCGCTGCTCCCCTGGTAGGGAACCTGCTCACCGTTGAAGAATGTCGCCGGGACGGCGTGACTGGTCTGCACACGCGGGGTTTGCAGCACCTTGGCCGTGCTGTTGCTCGCCAATGCGCTTATGGCAAACTCGAGTGAATTGTCATAGCGGCTGATATAGGAAAATCCACCTGCCAAGGCACCGGCGCCGAGTGTGTTGAGTGCACTCCCGGCAGCGGCGACGACATTACCAGCATCGGCAGCATCGGCAGCATCCGTAGGTGTTGTGGGAGCAGCCCCGGCTGTTGACGGGCCGCCGTTCATGAAACCGCCGATATGGCGGGTGTCTCCCGGGCCCTCGGCGTTGTGCATAAAGGCGTTCATCCCGGTGTTCATCCCGTCGGTCAGGGTCACGTTCACGATGATGGCCTCGATGAGCACCTGCGCCAAAAGGTTGTCCACGTGGCCCACGATTTCGTCGATCTTGACCATGTCTTCAACGTTGGCGAACACGATGAGCGAGTTGGAGCGGTAGTCAGGGATGATGCGGGCGTTCTCCAGAATCTGGATGTCGCCGCCGGCGGCGCGGTTTACGATGCCCTGCAGCCTGTTGCGGAATGAGTTGGACGTACTACTGGAGGAGGTGGAGGGGCGGTTCTGAAGGGAGCGAACCGAACCCCGCGATGAGCTGGTTCGGCCCGTGCTGCCCTGCGATGAGCTGGTTCGGCCCGAGGTCCTCGAGGTGCCGGAGGGACTTTGCCGGGGCGAACTGGAGCCGGTGATCAAGTCCTGCATGGTGGCGTAGATTTCCTCCACCTTGCCGTAGCGGATCGGGATGACCTTGAGCTTGTAGTCCTCCTCCGGCTTGATGTCGATACGCTCGAGCAACTCGAGCATGCGCTTGATGTTGGAGGAGTTGTCGCGCAGGACGAGCGTCTTGCTGACGTCGAGCGCCACGATGCCGGCGGCGTTCTTGGCCATCGGCGTGAGCATCGGCACAGCCTCGCTGGGCAGGATGTGTTTCAACTGCTTGATGTGCGTGATGTACTGGTTGGCCTCCGGCAAATCGGCGGCATCGGTAATGGTCAAGAATGCGGCACCCTCCTGCAACGCATTGGCACTGGGCACGAACGTGACGAATTTTTCCCCGACCGGGATGGTGGTGTAGCCGTTGAGCGAGAGGACGCTGTCCATGGCCTGAATGGCCTCCACGACGGTCAGCGGTGTCTGCGCCTGGAGGGTGACGTTGAGATTGGGCAACGCCGCCGCCCGCAGGATGGTTCGGTTGACGTAGTTGGCGTAAATCTCAAGGAACTGCTCCAGCGGCATGTTGACCAGTTGCAGGTCGGCCATCGGGATGACGGCGTCCATGGCCAGGGGCGCATCGGCGGGATTAGCCGGGACGGCCGCTGCTGCGTTGCCGGGTGTCGGCGGGGCGGGTGGGTTCGCGGGTTGCGCTTGGCCAAGCGCTGCGAATGTCAGTGTGAGGATACCGGTGATGAGGTTTTTCATGGCTCTCGAATGGTTTGTGTAAAATTTCATGGCTCTATTGTGTCTTGCGCGCGCGCCGGGTGGGGATGATTCGCTTGTTGTCGCTTGGCTTGGCCGGCTTGGTTTCCGCCTTGGGCTTGGTTGACTCCGGCTTGGTTGACTCCGGCTTGGCTGGCTCCGGCTTGGCTGCGGGCTTGGCCGCGACCGGTTTTGCCTTGGCCTCGGTAGCTGGCTTGGGCTTCGTCGCCTTGACGTCTTTTTGGTAACTGGCAGTCAGCGTCATCGAGCCGCTCAGCTTGTAACGGTTCTTGTCCGGGTTAACGCGCATCTGGCTCACGCGCACCATCGTGCCGCTACTGCCAAGCTTCCAGAGGAAGTTAAGGAGGTCGCTCTCTTTGCTGGAGAATCTAATGGTCATCGATTGCTCGATGAAGAAGTCACCGGTCTTGGGATTCGCGCTCGTGGTGCTGTCGATATCCACTCCGTTGGCTGCGGTGAGTCGGTTGATAAATTTTCGCATATCCGTCTGCTGCTCGATCTTGATCACAGCCGAACCCAAGCCCTGGAGCTCCCCTATCTTTTTCTCGTAATCCGCAATCTTGCTGATCTCGTTTTTGAAACTGTTCAACCGCTGTTGCGCCTGGGAGATCTTATTCTGTGTCACCCCCGGGCTGGGGATCATTCCCCAAACCATCCACGCAAGCGCGAGCATCAGCACCACCAACACGGCCATGACCAGACGCCGCTCGCCGCTGCTCAGGTTCAGCTTGTCAAATATGCTTTCGTTACTCGCCATCGAACTTACATTCCACCGACCATGTGATTAGTTTTTTTCTCGGATCCTTCCGGCTCGGCCCCGGAATCACGTCGGAGAACAGCTTCTGGCCTTCGCTCCCCTCCACCTCCATCCGCGTGAGCGCCAGGTTATAATCGTCAATAAACGCCTCCTTGCCGGCATCTGCCGTGCCGACGATTCGCAGTTTCCGGCTCGTGTTGCCTTCGAGCGTGCGATCCGACGAGAACATCAACTGGGTGAACTTCAGCTCGGGCGGCAGATTGGTGTTCCCCACCTTGACCCACGCGTCACCTACGGCGGTCTTTAGCGCCTCCTGCTTATTAAGGGTCTGCATCTTGGCCTTGAGCGAGAGGGCGTTAGTGTATTCGGCACCATCCTCTCTAACCTGTTGATTCAAGTCATCCAGGCCGCGCTGCAGCCAGCTCCCGTAAGCGAAAAAAATGCACAGCCCGATTAGCATCAGCGCCACTGCTCCCTTGATCCCCTCCATCCACAGGCCGTCCTGAAAGCGCTGGCGGTTGCGGGCGCTGTAATCCTCGAGCATCAGGCCGGGGGCCGTTGTCCGGGCGGTGAACTCCACGGCCGCCGTGGCCAGGTCCACCTCGCTCATCGGCTCGACCTCTCGGATGCGGTCGAAACACTTGGACAAGGCCGCATTCCAGTCGCCCGCCACATCGCCACGCTTGGCCAAGTGGCAGACCGGTTCATCCGGCATCCAGCCGGCGACCTCTCCCGCCAGGGCGACGCTGTTGATTTTCTCCACCAACGCATCGCGGCTGGCTGCGGTGTCCGGCAGGTTGAATGAATTCACATCGCGCAGTCGGCCGTCAAACCACCACGACACCAGCGCCAATACCGAGTCGGCCCCCTGCACAAGCTGAATGTGGGCCCCGTCCTCCCTTGGCTCACTGGGCACCAACTCCCGCAGCAGCGGCACCTCCACCCGGTCGGCGAGATAATTAACGGCCTCGAGTTCGTCGAGACGACCCTCCACCACGCCTCGCTCGGCGATCATGACGAGCACCGTCTGGTTTCCCTCCGTGCCGGTGGAGCCGGGCACCGCCTCGGCGGACCAAACGGCCTGCGCCATCGGGAGCGGCGATAAATCCTCGATCTGGAACTCGACCATCGGCAGCAGCTCATCCGGCTCGCATTCCGGCAGCTCGACCACACGCAAAAAAACCTTCTCCGGCGGTAGGGTGGCGATGTTGAGCTTGCGGCTGAGCAGGTCTCTCCAGTCCTTGCCCACCGCCTTGGCCGGCAACTCAATCAAATCGGCCACGCGCAGGTCGCCGGAGAGTTTCACCTTTTTCGACGAGACGGAGAATTGACACAACCGGCTCCCCTCGGTCGCCGGCTCGAGCAAATTGCAACTGCTCCATTTGGTTTTCTTCCCTGCCATTCTACTTCTCCTTCAAATGCTCGTCGGACATGGTCACGCGCAGAATCTCCTCAATGGTCGTCTTGCCATCGACCACCTTCTGCCAACCGTCGTCGCGCAGGGTGCGCATGCCCTCGCTGATCGCGGCCTGGCCGATGACCGACGAGGCCTCGCGCTTGAGAATCAGCGGCCGGATGGTCTCGCTCATCACCAGCATCTCATAAATGGCCAGTCGACCCTTGTAGCCCTGCTGGCGGCAATCCTCGCAGCCGACCCCGTGATAAAACGTGCCGGACTCGATGATATGCTCAGGGCAGTTGATCTGCCGCAGATAGTCGCGGTCGATCTTCTGCTCCTCCTTGCAGTTTGGGCAGATGGTGCGCACCAGGCGCTGGGCCATGACCGCCTCGACCGACGACGCCACAAGAAACGGTTCGATGCCCATGTCAATCAGCCGCGTGAACGCACCCGGGGCATCGTTCGTGTGCAGCGTGCTGAAAACCAAGTGACCCGTCAGCGCGGCGCGGATGGCGATGTCCGCCGTCTCGCCATCACGAATCTCACCCACCATGACCACATTCGGATCCTGCCGCAGGATGTGCCGCAGGCCGGTGGCAAACGTCAGCCCGATATCCGAGCGCACAGCGATCTGGTTGATGCCCTTCAGCTCGTACTCGACCGGTTCCTCGATGGTGATGATCCGCTGGTGCACGGAGTTGATCGTGCTGAGGAAGGCGTAAAGCGAGGTGGACTTGCCGGAGCCGGTCGGCCCGGTCACCAGAATGATCCCGTGCGGTTTGATGATGAGTTCGCGCAGGATGGCCTCGTCCTTGGGGTCGAAGCCCAGCTTGTCGAGCCCCATGAAAATGGTGCCGCGGGTCAGCAAACGCAGCGACACGCTCTCGCCGTAAACGGTCGGCACGGTGGAGACACGGATGTCGAGCTCCTCGCCCTTGATGCGGACGTTGATTCGGCCGTCCTGCGGGAGGCGTTTCTCGGCGATGTCCATGCCGGACATGACCTTGATGCGCGAGATGAGCGACGACTGATAGCGCTTCAACTGCGCCGGCATCGGCGTCTGGTGCAGGATGCCGTCCACGCGGTAGCGGATGCGGAACTCGTCCTCCGCCGGCTCGAAGTGAATATCCGTCGCCCGATCCTTGAACGCCTCCCAGATGACCTGGTTGACGAACTTGATCACGCTGGCGTCCTGATCGCCCTCGGTGATTTCCTTGTCCTCGTCGAAGAAAATATCGAACGTATCCTCCTCGTCGTCCTCGAGTTCCTCAAGTGTCTCGGCGCCGACGCCGTAAAATTTCTTAAGCGCCTTCTCGATTTCGCTGCGCGGGGCCAGAGCCAGCTTGACCGTGCCGCCGGCGTTGAACTGCACGGCATTGATCATCGCCGAGTCGAACGGGTCGCTGACCGCCACCTCGAGCGTGCCGTTCTCGGCGTGGATCGGCAGGACGAAATGCTGGAAAGCCACCTTGGTGGTCACCCGCTTTCGCGCCTCAGCGGATGGGCTGATATCCTTCAGGTCAACAAATCGCAGGCTCATCGCCTTGGCCAAGCGCTCGAGAAAAGCATCCTCGGCCAGCCCCTTTTCCCGGGCAACAAAAGCCAGCAACGGCTCCTCCGAGCCGTTTTCGGCAGCCACACGCCACTCCTTCGTCAGGTCCAAAAACTCAACGGGGGTGGCCAAATCGGCGTCAGCCAATATCTGTTTAATCGATGTAAGTGCCATTCTGCGGGCAGCAAGTGAACCAATAAACAGCGGTTTTCAGCAAAAGTTGCGAAAAAAGAGACTCAAATAACGCACTCCCAGCGGGATGCGCGCTCTCCTTGGGAAAGCGCAAAAGCCCCGAAAGGGCGGCACAACTCAATGAACCAAAAAGCGGCTGATTAACTTCAAACACCAAAAAATATCCCGTCAGGATTATTCTCTTCGCGGCTTCGTGTGGAAATTAATCTTCCCTCTCTGCGGCCCTCCGCGACTCGGCACCCTCTGCGTTTAGAAGCGTTGCCACTTAAACGTGCGCCTCCCCTACTCGCCGGTCAGGATGGACAGAAAATTCTCCAGCGCCGGGGAGAGGACCTTGCTTTTCTTGTGCACCACCGCCACGGGCCGGGCGAGTTGCACGTCGCTGAACTTCACGCTGGCCAGGCTCCCGAGCTTGACCTCCGGCACGATGGTCACCTCTGGCACAATCGCCACGCCGGTGCCGATCTCCACCGCCCGCTTGACGGTCTCGATGTTGTCGAACTCCATCACCGGGTTGACGGCGATTTTCTTTTCACGCAGCACGCGGTCGATCCCGCGTCGGGTCGGAATGTCGATGTGAAAGCCGACCAGGTTTTCCCCCGCAATGTCGGCGAGCTTGATTTGCCCGCGCTTGGCTAAGGGATGACCCGGCTCGCAGATCAACACCAGCGACTCCTCCATCAGCGGGATGATGTTCAGCTTGTTGTCCTTGCCCGGATAAGCCACGAGGCCAAGGTCCACCACGTTGCTCAGCACGTCCTCGAGAATCTTGTCCGCATAACTGTACTCGACGTGCACGTTAACGGTGGGGAATTTCTTCAGGAATTTCTTCAGGAACGGCGGCAGCGTGTGCAGCCCGATTGAGTAAATCGTCGAGACGCGAATGTTGCCCGACACCACATTTTGCAGCGACTGCATCCGGCTCGTCAGCGTCTCGAAGGTGTTGATGATCTCCTTGCTGTGGTCGTAGAGCAACTGACCCTCCTTGGTCAGCCGAAACATCTTCTTGCTGCGCTCGACCAGCAGCGTGTCGAAATGCCTCTCAAGCGAGCTGATCTGCTGGCTCACCGCCGACTGCGTGATCTGGTTGATCCGCGCCGCGCTGGTGAAACTCCGGCTCTCGGCCAAGTCACAAAAAACCCTCAGACCCTCGATCTGCATAAGCTCAGTTAAATTGAAAACCTGCCTGAGTCAAACATTCTTAATGCAACCAACGGGTACGGACGGGATTGACCGCTGCCCGTTTATCACCGTTTAATCAGCCCCCCGGAGTGGGGCGTTAATTCAACGAATGTATCATATCACCCGATTGCCCAATGGGCTCCGATTGGCCACGGCCGAGTTGCCGCACATGGCCAGCGTCAGCCTCGGCATCTGGTCGGCCGTTGGCAGCCGCTGCGAGCGCGCGGGCGAGACCGGCATCAGCCATTTCCTCGAGCACATGCTTTTCAAGGGCACGCCGCTCCGCTCCGCCGCCCGGATCTCGCAGGAGGTCGAGGGCCTCGGCGGCTACATAAACGCCTGCACCAGCGAGGAGAGCACCTGCTACCACGCCCGAGCCCACGCCGGCCAAGCCGCCAAGCTGATGGACGTGCTGGTCGACATGTATCTCAACCCGGTTTTTGACCGACAGGAAATCACCCGCGAACGCCGCGTCATCAAGGAGGAAATCGCCATGACACTCGACCAGCCGTCGCAGCACGTGCTCGAGTTGTCCGACGAGTCGCTCTGGCCCAGCCAGCCGCTTGGCCGCTCCATCGCCGGCGACGAGCGCACCCTCAACCGCACCCGCCGCCGCGAGCTCGCCGGCTTCCACGCCCGCCACTACGTCAGCGGCTCGACAGTCGTGGTCGCCGCCGGGGACATCCGCCACCGTGATTTGCTCGACTTGGCCAAGCGCTTGGCCGGACGCATCCCCACCGGCAAGCGCTCGAGCTGGTTCCCCGCCGTGAACGGCCAGGCGCGTCCGGAGATCAAGCTGTTCACCCGCGAGATGGAGCAGACACAGTTTGCGCTCGGCATCCGCACCTGTTCACGGCACGACCCAAGGCGCTTTGCCCTGCGCTTGGCCAATGTGATCCTCGGCGAGAACATGAGCTCGCGCCTCTTCCAGTCCATCCGCGAGGAGCACGGTTTGGCCTACAGCATCTACTCGACACCCAACTTTTATCACGACACCGGCAGCCTCACGATCGCCGCCGGGCTGGACACCGCCCACACGCAAAAGGCACTCAAGCTGACCCTCGACGAGCTGCGACGTCTCCGCGACAAACCGCCCGGCGCCCGCGAGCTGCGCCGCGCCCGCGACTACCTCATCGGTCAGCTCGAGCTCTCGCTCGAAAGCACCGAGAGCCAAATGAACTGGGTCGGCGAGCAGTTGCTCGGCTTCGACCAGATCATCCCGCCGGACGAAATCAAGGCCCGACTCAACGAGATCCGGCCCGGCGACATCCGCCGCGTCGCGAGCGATTTTTTCCGGCCGGAACGCCTTTGCCTTTCGCTCGTCAGCCCGCTCAAAAGCAACCGCGGCCTGCGAAAATTAATCGAACTTTGACCGCCGATGCCCTGCCCGCTGATCCAGGAAATTGAGACGCGACATACACCGGAATCGCTCACCGGACGGCTTCACGCCGAGACGGGAACGATCCTGCTGCGCTCCGGCACGATGGAGCACGGCGAACGCTTCAGCCTCGTCGCCGCGAGGCCGTTTTTGCGGTTTGAGTCGTACGGCTCGCGCTGCGAAATTGAGTCGGCCGCCGGCCGCCGCACGCTGTTTGGCAGCCCGTGGAAACTGCTCGAGAGCCTGGCCAACCGCTACGAGCTGCTCGAGGAGATCGACCTGCCGTTTCCCCTCGGCGGCTGCTTCGGCTATTTCGGCTACGAGCTGAAACAATTCGTCGAGCCACATTTGCCACTGACGACCCACAACGACCTCGAGTTGCCGGAATGCAGCGTTGGGTTTTACGACAGCCTCGTCGTGTTTGATCACAAAATAGACAAGGCGTGGCTGATCTCCACCGGTCTCGGCGAAGAGGGCGATCGCTCCGACGAACGCGCCCAAGCAGCAGCCGCGTTTTGGCTCGGACAACTCGGCACGCTTGGCCAAGCGCACGCCGCCGAGCCGCCTCTTGGCCAAGCGACGATGCCGCAAGTCACCTCGACGATGTCGCGCGAAAGCTACTGCGACGGCGTGCGGCGGATCATCGACTACATTTGGCGGGGCGACATTTATCAGGCCAACCTCACGCATCGCCTGGCCGCGGAAGTGGGTGTGGATGGCTGGACGCTGTTTCAGCGGCTGGCCACTGCGTCGCCCGCGCCGTTCTCGGCGTTCATGCAGTGCGGCGACTTTCAACTCGCCAGCTCGTCGCCGGAGCAGTTCCTGCGGTTGAGCGGCGACCATGTCACCACCCGACCGATCAAGGGCACGCGCCCGCGCGGCACGTCGCCCGATCTCGACGCCCGGCTTGGTTACGAGTTGCAGACCAGCGCCAAGGACCGCTCCGAGCTCGTGATGATCACCGATCTACTCCGCAACGACCTTGGTCGGTTCTGCGAATACGGCTCGGTGACGGTGCCCGACTTGGCCAAGCTCGAACGCTTCGCCCAGGTGCAGCACCTCGTCTCGACTGTGGCCGGCCGGCTGAGGTCGGGTGTCACGCATCTGCACGCGCTGGCCTCCTGTTTCCCCGGCGGCAGCATCACCGGCGCGCCGAAGATTCGCGCGATGGAAATCATCGACGAACTGGAGCCGGTCGTCCGCGGCCCGTACAGCGGATGCCTCGGCTACCTCGGCTTCAACCGCGAGAGCCAGTTCAACATCCTGATCCGCACGGCGGTTTGCCGGGATGGTGCGGCGTGGTTTCACGTTGGCGCAGGCATCGTCGCCGACTCCGATCCCGCCGCCGAATACGACGAGACACTCAACAAGGCGGCCGGCTGGCTGGCGGCGCTGAACCTGCCGGCGTCGGCATTGCCCTTGTCTCCCGCAACGGAGTCGCCCAACCTCCGCGCGTGACCGGCCTCGGCACCATTCTCAACACCGCCTGCATTCTCCTCGGGGGACTCGCCGGGCTGTTCATATTCCGCAACATCTCCGCGAAGACGCAGCAAAATCTCAAGACCGCCATCGCGCTGGTGTCGCTGGCGATCGGCTTCATTATGATTTGGGGCGGCCTCGCCGGCAGCTACCCCGGGCAGCCGGCACGCGACTGGCTGATGCGCGTTTACCTGTTCATTGTCGTGATGCTTTCACTGGGCGCCGGCAAGTGGCTCGGCGGCAAAATCGGCATCCAGCGGCGGCTCAACTCGATGGGCGCCTGGGCACGAAAAAAGTTCACTGCCGCCACGCAAAAGGAAGACGAAAAACATCCGCCAAGCGAAGGCTTCGTCACCTGCACGCTGTTGTTTTGCGTGGGGCCGATGTCGCTGCTCGGGCCGATACAGGACGGGCTCACCGGTGACATAGAAATCCTCGCGATCAAGTCGGTGATGGACGGCATCTCGACGATGACCTTCGCGACGACATTTGGCTGGAGCGTGCTCTTTTCCGCCGTGCCGGTGCTGGTCTATCAAGGCACGCTGACGCTGCTGGCCGTCGTGGTGAAGCAATGGCTCGACGCCATGCCCGAGGCGGGATTGCTGATCGATTCCGTGACCGCGACCGGCGGCTTCATCGTGCTGTGCATCCCGCTGTTGCTGCTGGAAATCCGGCGCATCCAGTTGGCCGACTATCTCCCCGCGCTCGTCATCGCTCCCGCCGCCGTCTGGACATTTTTGCGCTGAATTCGCCGGTTAAATAATCAGCAGATGACGCAGATTTTCGCAGATTGATTTGTTTTTTTACCTGCGCGAATCTGCGTCATCTGCGGATGAAAATTATCGGGACTGCACGAGCACTCGGAACGGGCGGCCCATGTGAGCCGGGTGGGTGAGGGTTTGCAACTGGCGCACATCGATCGCTTGGCCAAGCGCGGGGGCTGTCTTCAGCATTTCGGCGAATGTGCCGTTCAGGAATCGTTCCTGTGAGGTGAACTGTTCGGTCTGCAATCCGGCCGACTCGCCTTCGCGCTTGGCCAAGCCGAAGTTGGCGTGGGCGGTGAGATCCTGCTCGCCGGGGTCGGCCAAGACTTCGTCAACAAGTTTTTGGCCGCGGTAGCCGCGCACGGTTCCGTCCGGTTGATTTGCAGCGGGCCAGTCGTTCGGGCCGTGGCCGTAGTCGAGAGCGACCAGCTTCCCGACGGTCAACTTGTCGGCGGCGGCGCGCCACCACGCGTTGGCTTGCGGCGACAGCTCGGTGGTGTACTGATCCGGCAACACGTCGAGCAACTCGCTTGGCCAAGTCGGGAGCAACCGCCGCCAAGACGCGTCGCCGCCATCGATCGGCTCCCAGCGGAATCCGCCGTCACGCCAGCTGACCGCCCACTCGAACCAGTCGCGCTTGGCGGCGTCCCAGCCAATCCGGTGCGAGGGGAAGGCGTCGAGCAACTCGTTGCTGAAAATGACGCCGCGAATCTCCGGCGCGTCCGCCGGCGAATCGTGCCACTCGACCTGCCCGGCGAACTTGGCCAAGCGCTTGGCCTGCCAACTCCGCCGCTTGGCCGACGGCTCGGTGATCGAGTAAGTCAACCGCTCGAACAGCGGCTCGTCGTTGGCGGCGAGCCATTCGAGAATGTCGCCCGCTAAGCTGCCGTCGTGCGCGCCGGCCTCGGCGATCCGCACCGGCCCGTCGATCGCCCCGAGCCATTTCGCGAAGCGGAACGCGAGTAGTTGGCCGAACACCGCGCCGACGCTGACGCTCGTGACGAAGTCGCCCCGGCGGCCGACTTGGCCGGTGTCTTTTTCGTAATAGCCAAACTCCGGATGATACAGCGCCAGCGCCATGAACCGCGCAAACGGCATCGGGCCGCCCTCGACGATTTCGGCGCGGATGATCTCGGTGAGTGGGTTCGCTCCTTGCGGCACGGAGCACATTCTGACTAAAAGAAGCGCGGGAGCAACCCGTTCCCCGTGATGGAGGCGAATGAATTGATGCCCAAGCCGGCCAAGCCAATGCGGCTGGACTTGGCGCTGGTCGATCGAGGGCTGTGCGAAAGCCGCGAGAAAGCCAAGCGCGCGGTGATGGCTGGGCAGGCGCTGTTGAACGGCCAACGCGCAGCCAAGGCCAGCGACAAGGTCAAGCCAAGCGACGAGTTGGCGCTCGCGGCGGCGGACAAGTTCGTGAGCCGGGGCGGCCACAAACTCGAGCACGCGCTGGAGACATTCGGCGTCGTGGTCGCCGGGTTGCGGGCGGTCGATTTGGGCGCATCGACCGGCGGCTTTACAGATTGTTTACTGCAGCGAGGCGCGGCCGCGGTGGCGGCGGTGGACGTCGGCCAGGGGCAGCTCGCGTGGACGCTGCGCAACGATGGGCGCGTGCTGGTGATGGAGCGGACGAACGCGCGGCACCTCACGCCGGCGAGCTTCCCGCAGCCGTTCGAGCCGTTCAACTTGGCCGTGATCGATTGTTCCTTTATTTCGCTTCGACAGATTCTGCCGGCAACCGTAGATTTGCTGCCGCCCGGCGGACGTGTGGTCGCGCTGGTGAAGCCGCAGTTCGAGGCCGGCAAAGCCGAGGCCGACAAAGGCCACGGCGTGATCCGCGACCCGCGAGTGCACCGGCGGGTGCTCGATGAGTTGCACACGTTCGTGAATGAAGAGTCGCCGCTGGAGTGGGTTGCCGAGACCGAGTCGCCATTAACCGGCCCGGCCGGCAACAAAGAATTTCTCGTCCTGCTTAACAAGTGAACAAACCGGTTAAAAAAATTGCTCTCGTGGCCAATGCCGCCAAACCGGCGGCGCGGCGGATTGTGCAGCGCGCGGCCAAGCTGGCGGCGGCAGCCGGGATGAAGCCAATCACCGACGAGGCCAAGGCGCACTCGGCCGACTTGGTCATGGTGTTCGGCGGCGACGGCACGATGCTGCAGTGGGCCAGGAACACGGCCGGCTCCGGCACGCCGATCTTCGGGGTGAACATCGGCGGCATGGGCTTCCTGACCGCCGTCTCGGGGAAGGACTTGGCCAAGGCGATCCGGTCGATCGCGGCGCGTGAGTTTTCCGTCGAGTCACGAACGCTGCTCTCGGCCACGGGGGAAGCCGACGGCGGGCGCTTCCGGCTCGACGCGATGAACGATTTTGTCATCAGCCGTGGCTCGGTGCCGCGCATGATTCGCCTCGAGGTGAAAGTGAACGGCGAAGTGCTGACGGTGTACCGCTGCGACGGGCTGGTGGTCAGTTCGGCCACCGGCTCGACCGCCTACTCGCTGGCCGCCGGCGGGGCGATTGTCGCGCCGGACGCGGGCGTGTTTTCGATCACGCCGATCTGCCCGCACACGCTCTCCAATCGGGCGGTGATCGTCGGCCAACAATCGACGGTGGAAGTGCGCGTGCTCGACCGGCAGCGGGAAGCCACGCTCTCCGCCGATGGCCGGGATGTCGTCGAGTTGGCCGCCGACAACCCGGTGATGATCCGCCGCAGTCGCCGCACCGTGAAGTTGGCGCGGCTGCCGAACAGTTCATTTTTCAAAACCCTGCGGCAGAAGCTGCAATGGATGGGATCGCACGCCTGAGACATGATTCGACTGAAGGACATAGCCCACGAAGCCGGCGTCTCGGTGATGACCGTCTCCAAGGCGTTGCGGGACGCGCCGGACATCGCCGCCAAGACCAAGCTGCGCATCGGCGACCTGGCCAAGCGCATGGGCTACACGCCCCACCTCGGCGCGCGCAGCCTGCGCATCCGCGAAACCCGCCTGCTGGGACTGGTGATCCCGGCCACCACAGACCCGGTTTTTGCGCGCATCGTGATGGCGATCGAGCAACGCGCGCTCGAGCACGGCTACGAGCTGGTGCTGGCGCACACGTTGAACAAGGCGGAACGCGAGGAGACGATTTTGCGCAACCTCATCTCGCGCCGAGTCGATGGCATTTTCCTTTCACCCGTGTATCGCAACGACCCGGATGTGCCGGCCTATCGCGAACTGAAGCAACGCGGCATCCCGACAGTCATCATGGGGCCTCTGGCGGAATTCTGCGCCGACTTCGTCAACGTGCAGTCACTCGGCAACGAGTCGGCGTTTGGGATGACGCAGCACCTCATCGATCTCGGGCACAAGCGCATCGCATTTTTTGCCGGGCCGCGATTCTCGGCGCGGGCGGTTTCGCGGCAGGAAGGCTACCGGCGCGCCCTGCGCGAGAACAACATCGACGAAGATCCCAGCCTCGTTTTCAACGCCGGCATGACCATCGCCGAGGGCGCGAAGGCAGCGGAACATTTTCTCGAGGAACAAACGAAGGCAACGGCGGTGCAGACCGTGAACGACCTTGTCGCCATCGGCGCGGCAAACGTCCTCCTTGAGCGCGGGCTGAAGATTCCCGACGACATGTCGATAGCCGGGTTCGGCAACATCCTCACCAGCGAACATTACCGCGTACCCCTGACCACCGTGCGGCAGCCCAAGTTCCGGCTCGGCATGGCATCGTTCGACACAATGCTCAAGCTGCTCGCCGGCGAGCGGCCGGAGTCGCAGCGAATCGTCGCCGAGGTGCTGGTGCGCCAAAGCACCGGGCCGGTCGCCAAGTAACATCGCACTCGCTTGGCCAAGTGGGCGATCTCAGCAAAACTTTTCGCGTTCGCGACTACGACCTAGATGCCACGCTGGCGAGCGGCCAAGCCTTTCGCTGGCAGTCACTTGGCCAAGCGTGGGAAGGCGTGATCGGTGGCCGCTGGGTTCGGTTGTGCGCGGTCAAGGACGGCATCGCCGCCGAGGTGGCCAAGCCGATCAGCGACTGGTCGTGGCTCGAGGAATATCTGCAACTGCAAGTTGACTTTGGCCAAGTGCTCGCCACATTTCCCGACGACGAACCGATGCGCAACGCCGTCGCCGCTCTCCCCGGCCTGCGTTTGCTTCGGCAGGATTACTGGGAATGCCTCGCGTCGTTCATCCTCTCGGCAACCAAGCAGATCGTGCAAATCCGGCAAATGGTCGCGCTGCTGAGCGAGCGGCACGGAGATCCGATTGCCTCCGGCACCGATGATCCGGCGTTTGCGTTTCCGACCATCGAGGCAATCGCATCGTGCAGCGAAAAAGAATTGCGCGAGTGCAAACTTGGCTTTCGCGCACCAAACCTGCTCGGCGCAGCGCGCGACATTCTCGACGAAAATATCGACTGGCGGCGATTGCCGACTATGGCCACCGACGAGGCACGGGGGGAACTGACCAAGCTGCGTGGCGTTGGCCCAAAGATCGCCGACTGCGTGCTGCTCTTCGCTGGCGGTCATCACGAGGTGTTCCCGGTGGACGTGTGGATCGAGCGCGCACTGCAGCGGTTGTACTTCTCGAAACGCCGGCCAAGCGCCAAGCGGCTGCGTAAGTTTGCCGACACGCACTTTGGCCCGTACGCTGGCTACGCGCAGCAGTACCTGTTCCACCACGCTCGCGTTCATTTGAAATTGAAGTAACCAAAGATGAGTTTCCCGAAGCTGGATGTTTTGTTGTCGCCGGTTGAGTTTGAGTCGCTGCCGGGGCGCGACTTGAGTGCGACGTGTTGCGTGGTGTTCGACGTGTTGCGGGCGACCTCGACGATGACTGTGGCCCTGGCCAACGGCGCGACCGGCATTCTACCGTGCGGGACGATCGACGAGGCGGTCGCCGCGCGCGCGGCGAATCCGAATTTGCTGTTGGCCGGTGAGCGCGGTGGCCTGCGGATCACCGCCGAGATCTCAGGCAGTGTGGGTTTCGACTTGGGCAACTCGCCGCGCGAGATGATCGACGAGGCGGTGTCAGGCCGGCAACTGGCAATGACAACCACCAACGGGACGCGCGCACTCAAGGCGTGTGCGGGAGCGCGGCGGGTTTGGCTCGGATGTTTTTTGAATCTGTCGGCGCTTGGCCAGGCAATCCGCGATTACCGACCGGAACAGTTGCTTTTGGTCTGCGCTGGCACGGGTGACGACTCGGCGCTGGAGGATGTGCTCGGTGCGGGGGCGATTTGTGATTTTCTGTGGAACGACCTCGGCCAAGCGGCGTCCGACGCGGCTCGACTTGCCCGCGATCACTACTGCAACAGCCGCGATCAACTGCTCGAGATTGCCAGCCAAGCGGCCAATGCTCGGCGGCTTCTGGGCATTGCCGGCCTCGCGGAGGATGTGGCGTTTTGTTTTCAGCGCGATGCCTTTCCGGTTATCGGCGAGATGGGGGACCAGGGGTGGGTTTCTGCGTGAGTTGTTTAAATACGGAGCAGTGGTACCGGGGGCTCCACCTTGGGATGGGTAGTTGCGCTTGGCCAAGGGGAATCAGCGGGGTACTTTCGGCGGCATGTTGTCTGACTTAAGAATGATCGGTGTCTGGAGCTTGGCTTTGGTTTTCTGTCTGGCGCTAGGCCAGGCAGTGGGTGATGAGGCCAAGCCGAAGGTGAAAACCGGGACGCTGATTATTGAGTGTGATGGCTTGGCCAACGACAAGGGGGAGGTGTTGGCTGGTTTGTACAATGAGGCGAAGAAATTTCCTGAGCCGAATCAGGCACTGAGAAATCTAAAAGGCAAACCGGCCAATAAGAAATGCATCATCAAGACAGACAAACTGCCGTTTGGAGACTATGCCCTGGCAGTGATGCACGACAAAAACAAGAGTGGCGACATGGACTATATACTGTTCAAGGTGCCAACGGAAAGATACGGTTTCTCCAACAACAAGCGTCCGGCGAAGTTTGCCGCACCGAGCTTCGAGGCGTGCCGGTTCGTGATTGACAAACCGGTGGTGAAAATCAGGATCACACTCAAGTAGCCCTCTCTTCTCTGGCGTCAATTCAGGGCACAAAAAAACCGGAACACAACATTCCGGTTTTTAAGAAATAAATTTGGCGACTACCTACTCTCGCACAACCTATAGAAGCACTACCATCGGCAATGCAGCGTTTGACGGCCGAGTTCGGAATGGAATCGGGTCGGGCCACTGCTTTATGGTCACCAAAAAAATGTTAGAGAACGAGTTCTCTGAAAACTGTATGCAGATCAATTTTAGCAAATCGGGCAATCGCTTTTAAAGTGATTAAAAGTAATCAAGCCCTCGACCGATTAGTACCAGTCAGCTGAATGTGTTGCCACACTTACACTCCTGGCCTATCAACCCGGTAGTCTACCGGGGGTCTTACACTCACGAGGAGTGGGAAACTTCATCTTGGAATGAGCTTGGCACTTAGATGCTTTCAGCGCTTATCTCT